>Ga0265295_1001093_pt1 | contig 49743 bp, 43 predicted proteins | sample Munlansysbiofilm_FD_192503 | JGI IMG/M metagenome (GOLD analysis project Ga0265295, IMG submission 192503) | Leachate microbial communities from a municipal landfill in Southern Ontario, Canada - Methane capture system biofilm | ecosystem: Engineered > Solid waste > Landfill > Unclassified ...
AAGCTGCGCTCCATCTGTCTCTGTTGTGGTTTATTAGGATAGATGCGGAACTTGTATGTCTTACGCATTATACCTTAATATGGTTAATTGCTAAAAAATGTTATGTTTAAGTTAGATTAACTAAGAGCTGGGGTACGATTCATCCCACGACTAAAGTCAAGGGCTTTCTCTAACCCTACGCCCCATTAATCGTAATAACGAACGAATTCTTCAAATTGTTCATAATGGCTGGCTCTTTCTATCAGGTTTTCGAAATATTCATCCATGTATTTCACCTCAGGTACTAGATTGTCATATGCATATATTAAGCAACGTCAAGTAGGGTGAAAGTATTGCTTGAATCACATGGGCAGATGATCTATCCTAGTGCTGCGGTAGTTTTTTTTCAAGAATCTTAACGACAGTGCAATACTCAATATTCTCTAAAAGAAGAGATTTTTTAGAATTATGCATACCATTAACAATGGAAATGTCAGCTGACCTTAGTTGAAAAAGATCAGCCAGGCTTGCTACAAGCTGTTCATTGGCCTTGCCTTTCTGGGCATTTTGTGACAAACGCACTTCTATGCGTTTTCTCCATAGATTATAGCCGCTTGGGACAGAAAGTTTCTTTGATCCCGGGCTAACTTCAATATCAATAATGATTCCTGCATCAATCTTTTTCAATGCATCCTCAAAAGACATTCATTGCACCATCAAATAATCAATTAAGCTAAAACAGATTATGAGGATAGGATAATGCTGTCGTCTGACGCACTAACTCCGGGATATCATCCTATGGATTTTCCGCTGTCCATCCCAGTTTCCCTCGTGACAGGCTTTATCGCACTATCCAGTGTAGCGTATTGAGGTTGTCTGTACAATCACTGATAGGCTCTGCCATGTTCTCATGCAAGGACCTAACAATACGCACTATTAATACAACGCGTGACGCATATAAAGGTGGCGTCTTGAATCTCTACAAATACTTAACAACGCTTATACTCTCTGCACTTTTCCACAAAACTCTTCACAGGGAAGGAAGCAGGGTGAGCATGCATATAGCTTGCAAGTGCATTATGTTCAGTAAGGCCATCCTTACCATCAACTATTCCTTTTCCCCTCTTCATTTCGTATGCAAATTTTGCATCATTGTCGCAATATGTCACAGAATAATGGAACTCATGCCCTCTTATTGGTCCCTTGATAAAGTCTCCGTTGGCCTGTCCTTCTGTATAACCCAGGGCCTGCAGTTTCTTTGTCTGCACAGTCTGCGCAGGGAGTACGTCTGCCATTTTATGAACGCTTCCTTCTATTTCATATGATGTGGAAAGATACTGCAAACCACCACATTCTCCATAGATGGGTATTCCCTCGGCAGCCAGATCTTTAAGGGATTTTGTGGTCTTTGATTTCTCAAGCTCTGAAATATAGAGTTCAGGATAGCCACCTCCAAAATACAGCCCATCAACTTCGGGAAGTTCCTCCTTCAAAGGACTGAAGAAAACTGGCTCAGCACCTGCTTTTCTAAAAGCATCGAACATTTCCTGATAATAGAAGCAAAAGGCACTGTCATATGCAATACCAATTTTCACATCGGATTCTCTTTCTTCTTCTGCTGGATATTTGTCTGCATCAGAGGCTGTTTCCGAAAGTGATATTATGGCATCAAGATCGATATTTTCCTCAATGAAAGATGCAAGTGTTCCTAGATCAAAGTCCTGTTCATGTGCCATATAAAGTCCAAGATGTCGCGAAGGAACGGTCAGATCTTTGTTACGTGGCAGGCTTCCCACAATAGGGATGTCGGGTATAGAATCAATTATCATCTGTGCGTGTCTTGGGCTTCCGACCTTGTTCAGTATCACTCCGGCAATGTTTACATCCTTATCAAATTCAGAAAAACCCTTGACAATGGCTGCAGCGCTTCTTGACATCCCGTGTACATTCACAATAAGTATGACTGGTAAGCCAAGTGTCTTTGCAACATGTGCGGAACTTGCGATCTCAGTTGCTTCCATTCCATCAAAAAATCCCATTACTCCTTCAACAATGTTGATATCGGCATTTTCAGAGTGTTGTGAAAATGTATTTTTCACCCCTTCCTCCTGCATCATGAATGTATCCAAATTTCTTGAGGGCTTGCCGCAGATAGCTGTGTGGTATGTAGGATCGATGTAATCGGGTCCAACCTTGAAGGGCTGCACATCTATTTTTCTTCTCTTCAGGGCTGCCATAATGCCCATGGAAACCGTTGTTTTTCCAACGCCACTATTTGTTCCTGCAAGTAACACCGCTTTTGTCATGGGTTTAATTGTGTACAGTTTCTATATATGTGTTATTCTTCTGGGGGGAGGATTCAATATGTTTATATAAATAACGCATATCTAAGTACTATGTCTCCCGCAGGAAAAGGGGAAGTTCTCACAGACTCATACGGTCGTACGCTCAGGAGTCTGAGGATGTCCATAACGGATCGTTGTAATCTTAATTGTATATACTGCCACAATGAAGGTCATGTTGGCCACAGTCCTGAGATGTCAGTAGATACTATCGTCAACATCGTAGAGGTTGGTTCACAATTCGGGATAGACTGCCTGAAACTCTCAGGAGGAGAGCCACTTGTAAGGAAGGATCTTGAAGAAGCACTTGTCCGCCTGCCGGATATGAAAGATGTATCCCTTACCACCAATGGCACTATGCTGAGGGCCAGGGCATCATCACTTAAAGATGCAGGTCTTGACAGGGTAAACATAAGTCTTGATTCCCTTGATCCTGAAAAATATCAAAAGATAAGCAATTGTGTCAAAGGTACATTTGATAAAGTCCTTGATGGCATCCACGAAGCAGTTGATGCAGGTCTTACTCCTGTTAAACTGAATATGGTCCTTTTGAAAGATTTCAATGATGATGAGATAAAAGACATGCTGGACTTCACTCGCAGTTACAATGGTGATGTGATACTGCAGCTTATTGAACTTATGGATTTTGGGGACCTTTCTCAATATAAGATAAATGCCAATGAGGTGGAAAGGTCTTTACTGTCTGCTTCCTCGGAGGTCAAGGTCCGTGAATTACACAAGAGGAAAAAATATATCATCAATAGTGCAGAAGTTGAGTTTGTCAGACCAGTGGATAATACGGAATTTTGTGCAAACTGCAACAGACTGAGGGTCACTGCAGATGGGAAGCTCAAACCATGCCTGCTGGTAAACGACAATCTGGTGGATGTCTCAAATGCCAGCAAAGATGAATTACCTGATCTTTTCAGGCTGGCAGTGAGCAGACGTGTGCCTTTTTGCAAAAGCTTACAGGAGTTTTAAAATGGAAGTTGAATTAATAGTGGACGGAAAAAATATTGAGATCAATCACTTTGTCAAGGCCATGTTGGGCAATACGGTGCTTGCTGCCGCCACAACCTTGCATGGTGTTGACAAAGATAGTAAAGAAATTATCATCAAATTAAAACAATAATTTGAATTTTCTTCTTTTTATTTGTTTTAAAAGCTGCCTTAGAGCAGCTGCTCAATTTCTGAAAAGTCTATTGGGGAAGTCGCATCAAGTGATATTGGTGTCACTGAAACATTTTTATTCTGCATTATGGCATGGACATCAGTACCTTCTTCTTCTTCTGCGTTCAATTCTCCTGCTATCCAGTAATAAGGTCTTCCCCTGGGGTCATATCTCTCTTCTACACCGGTCTTGAAGAATTTTCTTGCAAGGCGTGTGATCTCTATCTCCGGGTCATTTTCAACACGGTATGGGATATTGACATTGAGCAGATCTACTTTATCAGGGAGCCCATGTTTCAGGACTTTCTTTGCTATCCTGTTGACAACCTCTATGGCCACATCAAAGTCGTGCTTGGATTCCCTGTTGTCATCAAACTTGTCCCCTTCTTCCATAACCTGTATGGATGCAGCAATGGCCGGGATGCCATAACTTGCACCTTCAAGGGCAGCACCTATTGTTCCTGATGTGGTTATGGTATCTGTGCTGATATTCTCCCCTATATTAAAACCTGAGAGGATGAGGTCAGGCATCTGCTTCATAACTGTGAACATTCCAAGTATGACTGAATCTGTGGGTGTACCGGCAACAGCATTTACCTCAATTCCATTAATTGTGGTGTTTGTTATCCTGAGTGGTTCAAAAATTGATATTGAGCGGCCGACGCCACTCTGCTGCGTCATAGGGGCAGAGACGGTTACATCTCCCAGTTCTGCAACACTTTTATGGGCAGCATGTATGCCTGTAGAATAAACACCATCATCATTTGTGACTAATATCTTTTTTGACATGTTTATATCATTGTAAGTTCATGCCTTAAAATTAATGGATAAAAAAAGTAAGTCTTTCTGGGCGCATTCAAACGTTTGCATATATCCTGTCTTTTCGGTGTGTGGATCTGGCAACTTTTTCCTGTTCACCCATGTCTGCAAGTGCTTTGATTTTTCCAAGTACTTCGATATTTTCACTCATTTCATCAAGATCGAGTATCATTTGAATTATATTATTGTTCTGTTCGCTGCTAAGACATGGACTGTCCTTTACAATTTCAAGCAGTATGGATGCATCATCGATTACCTGCGCCAGTATGGTCCTGTCCATATATTCTTTTGCAAGCTCAGAATCACTGCCTTCAAGGGTCTCATTGAACTGGTTAAGCTGCTCCTCAAATAATCCAACGTCATAATGTGAAGTTCTGAAGATTTTCTTGATATAATCTTCTCTGTACACATGTTTTGAATTTTTAAGAACCTTCAAAAATTTCCTGTAGTCCATTGTTTTTCTTCCCAAAACTGTATATAGGCACCTATTACTTCATTCCCGTGCCTTTATTCTCTCAACAGGCCCTATATTCCGATCGATTGAAAATCTTTACTGGCTGAGACTTGCTTCACTTTCAAGATTGTATTTTATTGACTCGTTGAGGAATGCCTTGTTCATAATGTACGCTTGAGCGAACTGTCCGCCATTCACATTATATTCACTTTCTACATCAATTCCAAAATTATCTTCCACTTCATCGATTATCGAATCGCAAAGATATACCTGGAGGTCGCCTCTGGCATCCATAAATATAGACGGTCTGACGCCTGTGTTATTATACTCTTCTACAATACCCCTGAATACTAATGACATATAACGCATTGATTCCATCGATCATCACCAATACCCTCCTTCATGTGACCATACACTTAAAGGTAATGTCATGTTAATTCAATAAATGTACAAGAATCAGTTATTCTATGTTCATAAAGTATTCTTAAATCATGGGTTTTTTAAGTCCACTACTATGCATGTGGCACGATGTTGTTTCATGTATATCTATATGGGTGGATATACTATGGATATTAATATCTCATTTGAATGTTATTGTTTTGATAAGAAATGTTTTTAATCATTGGGATGATACTTGGAAGAATAAATTAGACTAGAAACGAATTAGGCTAAAAACGAATTAGACTAAAAACGAATTAGACTAAAAAAGAGTTATACTTAAACAATCATCCAGTTGGAATATTTATGCTTGAAGACGAATATCAACTTGATTTTTTTTCTGAGAACGGATTTGTTCGTAAACAGTGTTCCAAATGTGGAAGTCATTTTTGGACCCGTGACCTTGAAAGAGCAACATGTGGGGATGCCCCCTGTGATCCTTATTCTTTTATTGGCAATCCTGTTTTTAAGAAAAAGTTCGACCTTGCAGAAATGAGAGAATATTATCTTGATTTCTTCGAGGAAAGGGGTCACACAAGACTTGAAAGATATCCTGTGGTAGCAAGGTGGAGAGATGATATATATCTGACAATTGCTTCGATCGCAGATTTTCAGCCATTCGTCACTTCAGGAGAAGTCCAGCCACCAGCTAATCCATTAACTATTTCTCAGCCATGCATACGCCTGTCTGATCTTGACGCTGTGGGACGAAGCGGTCGCCATTTGACAAGCTTTGAAATGATGGCCCACCATGCTTTCAATAAGCAGGGAGATGAAATCTACTGGAAGGACCACACAGTGGAATTGTGTGATGAATTCCTTAATTCGCTTGGTGCCGATCCAATGGCCGTTACTTATAAAGAGGAACCATGGGCAGGTGGCGGTAACGCAGGTCCATGTGTTGAGGTGCTCATTGGTGGCCTTGAAGTTGGAACCCTTGTGTTCATGAATATGCAGCAATCAGAAGATGGCGACATTGTGATCAAGGGTGAGAACTACCGCAAGATGGACAACTACATTGTTGACACAGGTTATGGTCTTGAAAGACTTGTATGGGCATCAAAAGGTTCACCTACGATCTATGATGCCGTGTTCCCGGGCATTGTAAATGAACTCATGGGTCTTGCAGGTGTTCAACATGAACTTGACAATTCTGAATATGCTAACATCCTTTCCCAGAATGCCCGGCTGGCAGGTCTTATGGATGTAAGTGAAAAGGCCAATCTCTTTGAACTCAGGAAACAGGTTGCTTCCAGTATAGGGACAACGGTTGATAAACTATCATCTATTATGGAACCTGTTGAGAGTGTGTACGCTATAACCGATCATACCCGCTGTCTTACATTCATGCTTGCAGATGGTATAATTCCTTCTAATGTGAAGGCAGGTTATCTTGCCCGGCTGGTAATTCGCCGGACCCTGAGGATGATGAAGGATATGGGAATATCCATTCCTCTGTCTGAAATAGTTAAAATGCATATCGATAATCTTCCTGAATATCCTGAGTTCCTGGAAAAGTTTGACGTCATTGAAGATATACTCTCTCATGAGGAGCAGAAGTTTGCATATACACTTGAACGTGGAAAGCGCATGATCCAGAAGTCTGCTAAACACTACAAAGATACAGGTGAAAAGATCCCTCTTGAAACTCTGATCGAAATGTATGACAGCCATGGGATTCCTCCAGAGATATCAAAAGAAGCAGCTTCTGAAGTTGGCGTGGATGTAGACCTCCCGGATAACTTTTATTCTCTTGTTGCTGAAAGGTACAGCAAGGCAGAAGCAAAAGAGGTCAAGGTCTTCCCTTATTCAGACAGGGTTGAAAAGCTGCCAAATACAAAGAAATTGTTCTATGACGAGCCTACCAGAATGAACTTTGAGGCTGTGGTGCTGGATATCTTTGATAATCATATTGTGCTTGACAGTACTCTCTTTTATCCTGAAGGTGGCGGACAGCCTGCAGACCATGGTACCATCACTGTTGAGGATAATGTCCTGAACGTTGTAGATGTACAGTCCGTTGGCGATGTAGTTGTACACATCATTGAGGACATGGAAGATGAACTCCACCTCAGAAAGGGCGATATGGTTCAAGGAGAAGTAAACGAGGACCGCCGTATGGCACATGCATGCCATCATACTGCAACCCATATTGTCAATGATGCAGCACGTAAGGTTCTTGGTGATCATGTATGGCAGGCAGGGGCCCAGAAGCTCGTGAACAAAGCCCGACTTGATATATCTCACTATAAGCGCATCTCCCAGGAAGAAATGAATCGTATAGAGTTAATTGCCAACCGTACGGTGATGGATAACCAGCGAGTGATCGCAGAATGGATGGAAAGAGCAGACGCCGAAAAGACATATGGTTTTAATCTTTATCAGGGAGGCGTTCCACCTGGAAATATTATTCGTGTCCTGAAAGTGGCCGATGATATAGAGGCATGTGGTGGTACTCACTGTGTTAGTACCGGACTTGTAGGTCCTATCAAATTGTTGAAGACCGAACGCATTCAGGATGGTGTGGAACGTATTGAGTATTCCGCAGGCCTTGCAGCAGTAAGGGCCATGCAAAAAATGGAATCATATCTAAACCAATCCGCTGACGCCCTTCGTGTCAGGCCGGAACATCTTCCTTCCACCATTGAACGTTTCTTCAATGAATGGAAGGAGTTCAAAAAAGAGAACCAGAGATTGAAAGATGAACTTGCACATGTGCTTGTTAGCCAGATGGTCAATGAGGCGGTCAGTATAGGCAATATTCGTCTTGTGACAAAGCTCATTCCAAACGCTGATATTGACGAACTTGTGAAGATTGCTGGTGAGCTGACTACAAACAAAGACATGGTCGTGCTTCTGGCCAGTGGTTCTACAGAGGTTAATATAGTGGGTGCCGCAGGAGATAATGCACTGGCAGCCGGAGCAAATGCTGGCAAGATTGTCAGGGAAATGTCAGGTGTAGTTGGTGGTGGTGGCGGCGGTAAGCCCGCTATGGCTCGTGGTGGCGGCACTGATGCCAGCAAGATAGATGCGGCTCTTGAAACTGGTCACAATATGCTTGTAGAACAGATTAGCAACTAATATTACAATAAATATATTATAATAAATATGAGGAATTGAAATGATACCTGGTGAGATTGAGGAGTTCTTTTCATCCCAGTTTGGCAAGTCTCTTCTTGTAAAAGGAAAACCTGGCACAGGAAAGACAAGTTTTGTCTTTGCTATACTCGAAGAGGTTTGTTCAGAGGGCAATTGTATCTATATATCGCCACGTATCGATAAATCCTCTGAGTATGGGAAATACCCCTGGATAGAGGGTGATTTCAATAACAATGAGGATTTCATCAGGATGCTTGCATCCCGCATAAAAGTGATATGGGAATCCAGTGAATCCAAACCGATCATAGTTGTGGATTCTATTGATTCACTAAGTATCGCCACAACACGATCTGCAAACTGGGAAGATAACAAGTTTGAACTTGAACGTTTGCTATTTGATTTTTCCAGAAAGGTAAATGCAGATCTTATTATGATTACCGAGCAAACGGGTGTTACCTCTCTTGACTATCTGGTAGATGGTGTCGTTTCCCTTGAAATAATTGATATATCAGATAATGACATCCGAAAAGTCAATTTGCTAAAGATACGTGGTGTGGAACTGTCCCAACCAAGATATCCTTTTACTCTTGATAGTGGTAAGTTCAACAGCTTTGAACCATTCACGGTATCGTATCCCGAACACACGCAGGTTCCAAAACCTTTCCCTGACCCCATTGAAAGTAAGATCTCCACTGGTATTCGTGATTTTGATGAGATATTAAGAGGCGGTTATCAGAAAGGAAGTTTTAATCTTTTTGAGATAACAAGTGGTGTAGGTGACTCTTTTTATAGTTTATTTTTACCAACTTTTATCAATCATCTGAACATGGGTCGGGGACTTCTAAGTATGCCTACGGAAGGTACAGGTGTTGAAACTGAAAAGCGTATGATAGTTCCTTTTACAGGTGATAATCACTTCCAGGGCCAGTTCGTTGGGTTTGAGATTCGTGACCTCAAAGGACGAATTCCTGCATACATTGCGCCATTTTCAGGGAACGTTTACAAAGACATGGATATATTCCATAAAGCCAAAAATGATATGATGCTGCAATATGGCTCGCCGATTCTGGACTATATTGGTCTTGATAGCATGGAATACAACTATGGCTGGGAGAATATTGGCTCTATAATCGGTCAAATGGCATCCATTACAAAGACCACTGAGAATGTCGTCCTTGCAGTTACAAAACATGGACAAAGGATAGGTGAAACTGTGGCACATATGGCCACAACTCATTGGAAATTTGAAAACGTTGACAAGACTCTTGTTATGTATGGGGTCGTGCCCAAAACCGGTATTTTTGCGGTCCAGATGGAATTCGTTCAAGGATATCCTCAGGTTCGTTTAGTTCCTATGAAATGAATATTTTAATAGGGTAAGTGTATTTTTTGCCCAAACATTAATAAGAAAATACAACGAATGATATTTACTAAACAAAATTAAAAGGTACTTGTCAATGAATGCTCAAACGCAGGAAATCCTTTCAACCCTCAGGGAGGAATTGTCCAACAAGAATGCACTATTCTTTGCTCCAGTTGATAGTTTCATAGAGCGCCTGGTGTATTTTTTTGTATCGAATATACTAAAAGAGGATACTGAGCGGACAGTAGTCTGGTTGTGCCTGAATGCTTCACGGGATAAGATATTTAATCGCTTTGAGGATTTTGGCTTTGATATTGAACCAAGCAGCAGGTTGTTCTTCATTGACATCGATGCTCCAGGCAAACAGCATCATGAAGATACTTTTTATTGCAGTTCAGTAGTCGACTATACAAAAATGGCTTCACATATATCTAATATCTTTCAAAATAATCCGCACAGCCTGCTTATTATAGATAATATGAATGTGCTGGCAAGCGACACGATACAGGTTGTTGAGAATTTCATTAAGTTCATCGAAAAGAAAGTAGCTGAAAATAATGGAAGCATTCTCTCTATGCTTTCCAAGAACATTCTGCCATCTGAAACAGAAGTCCTTATAAAATCTTTCTTTGATGTGGTCATTGAGATCAGCAATGTGGGTGAGATACACACGGAGATCGGTTTAAAGGATTTTGATTTCCGATATTCGGTTGAGGATGGTTCTATTGAATTTGAGCCGATGCAGAAGAAAATCAAACGGGAAAGGCTTAAGATCCTCCTTGTGGATGATGAACCGGATATTCTGGAATTACTAAAACTTTCTCTTATAAGTGAACCCTATGATTTCTTAATGGCGCACAATGGGAAAGAAGCTATTGAACTTGCTCTTAAGGAACTTCCTGACCTTATTCTTCTTGATATCATGATGCCTGATATGGATGGCTACGAGGTTGTGGAGAATCTCAAATTAAGCAAAGCTGCAAGTGACATTCCTGTAATAATGATATCTGCCAAGACTGCCATTGAGGATAAAGTAAAGGGGATGGATCTTGGTATTGATGATTACATTGCCAAACCATTTGATAGACGTGAGGTTAAAGCAAGGATAAAAATGGTTATGAGGCGTATGGGTTGGTTTGAAGATGAATAATAATATATCAACTAACGATACTATATATTTCATCAAAATGCTTTAATTAATTCTTTTCAGGAGCTGTTAATTAATTATGTGTCCCAAAGTTATGGTTGTGGATGATGAAGCAGATACTATAGATCTTATAAAGTTGATCCTGGAATCTGAACAGATAGAAGTTGTCGGGGCAAAAAGTGGTTTCGAATGTCTTGAGTTGATTGATAAGGAAAGACCGGATGCTATTTTGCTTGATATCATGATGCCTGACATGAATGGGTGGGAAACTTTCCACAAATTAAAAGAAAAAGAACCTTCTTTGCCTGTGGCCATGCTTACTGTGAAAAGCCAGGAATTCGATAAAATGCTTGGTTTGGATGTGTTAAAAGCAGATGACTATATAATCAAACCTTTTAATAGGAAAGAATTTATAAAGAGAACTAAAGAACTTCTGGAAATGAAACCTCAATGATGCAACACTTCACAAATGATCGCATTATTTTTCTTTATAAAAAGATGAGCTTTTCTTTTGCCACTTAGTTTCTTTTCCAGATCATTACGTGCATCCCAATATCGTTCTGGTTCTATTGATGCTCTGATAATTACTTTTCCAAAAGAGTTCTGTTTCAGGTATGAGTTTATCTTCCCGGTATTGAATTCCATTAGCTGCAGTACTTTGTAGCTGTTTTTGAACAACTTGGATTTCAATGGAATATCAGAACTTATTAATACTCTTTTCTCATCGATCTCAAATATACCAATCTCAGCCTTCTCCTTAAAAGAAATTGCCAGTTGATCAAGAAGGCCTGCTTTTATAACACATTCTTCTGGTTCATATGCGTAAGTTCCGGGTTTATCCGTCCTATTGGTATTTATTGTTTCGCCATCTTTTCGAATAATTGTGCTACCAGGTAGTGCAATAGCAGAAACATCAGCTTTTTTCAGTTCACCAAAGTATAAATTCAAACGATTAAGTTTGCCATCAAGGGACATGTATTCCTTTTCACAATCATATGCTATCTTTTCAGGTGTGATCTGAGGTGGTGCCTCAAAAGCAAAGTTCAATGTTTTATCGGCATATGCTTTCATTACTTCCGGTATGGGTGGGCTCAGGTTATCGATGTTCCTTTCTTTTTCTGTTGGAGGTCTTGCAGGATCTGAGAATACCACATCAAGGGCAGGTAATGCTGCTATTAGATCTGTTGAAAGGGCATCTCCAGTGATGAACTCTATATTGCTGATGCCCATTATTTCAGCATTCTTTTTTGCGTAGGATATTTTTTTCTCATCGATCTCTATTGCATATACAAAATCGCAGTATTTTGCAAAATAAAGTGCCTGTCCTCCGATACCGCAACTTATATCGGCAATGACTTTGCATTGTAATCTCTTTGCCCTATACTCTGCAACAGGTGCAGGAGTTGCAAATCTAATGCCATCCTTATCGGATATCATTTTTGTTTTGAATTGTTTCTTGCGTGCCAAGTGTATCAGGTATGCAATGTCGCATAAACGATTTAAAATCATCTGCATACATTTTTTATGTCATTGAAACCAAGTTTTATTCAAAATTTATATATATTATTGATGGTATATTGGATATTGTATACATACATTTGTCATTATATTAATTATTACTAGTGAAATCATGGCCGGATTTAGCGATAAGATAAAAAAGATAACTTCTGTTCTCACCAAGAAGGATAAAAAAAAGGGAACTGATTCTCCATTTGAATCAGATGCGCCTTCTTTTCTTCAAGGTACTCCTGATCTTGGATCAGTTCCTGATCTGTCTGCCGGATTGCCACCCACACCTCCTGGCGTTCAAAATACACCGGGTATTTCTGGGAACCCTTCATTTCCACCTGGCATGGCTCCACCAGGGGGTCTGGCCCAACAGAGTCCTCCGCAATCATCTGTAAACGATGAACTGGTAGAGGAAAATCGGAAAAAAATAAAAGATGTTGAGAGTAAAATCTCAAAATCAGATGTCACTTTAAATATAGTTAAGAGAGAAAATGAAGATATCAAAAAGACCGTTGATAAGATAGATCAGAGTGTTCTTGAATTACTATCCTTATACGAGATAGTGTCCAATCAGGTCAACCCTTTTGTTGGGGATGATGTTGCTACTCGCACTACCATAGAGAGATTTGAGAAAACTGAAAACAGGATCACTGAAATGGGTGATATGCTGGTCCAGATGAAAAACGATTTTGACGTCGCATATCAGAAAATGAACATGCCTCAGGGAGTATCACCAGAAGTGGATTCAAGGATGCAGAACTTCGAATCGAAGATGGATGCATTTGCAGATGCTATGGTTATGATGCATGAAGGCATTGAAAAGTTATCTTCTAAAACAGAAGAACTTTTTTCCAGAACAGATGTTCTTGATCAGAATATGGTTGATCTGGCTGAAACAACTGCCAATATATCTTCCCGTCTTGAGACACTTGAAAATAAACCTCCATCAATCAATGATCGAATAATAGTGGAAAATGCACCTTCTATTGATGACGATGATGAGAAAATTACAGAAAATGGGGTTGTAGTAGTTTCAAATAAGGTTTCTATTCCTGTGATAAGGCTTGAATCTATCAAAGGAGATCCCACAAGTGTCGTTGTTCTGCTTAACTGGATCGAGTTTTTAATGGAGCGTGTAGGAAGGAACAACCTTATGGATGCTCTTGATTATTACATGGACATTGGGTGGATAAGCGAGGGTGTCATGTCTGATATAATGGCTTATGCACGTGGCATTGATTATTATGTGGAAAAGCCCACATGGCGACTTCTCCCGGAAGATCACACTAAATCCCTGCTATTCATAGAAAGGCTATCAGGCCGTAAGATCGATAGGAACATGCTAAGTTCAATAGACAGAGAAATGGCAAAAGTGAAACACGGTCTGGAGGAACTCTATGGGATTTGAGCTATCAGTTATAGTAGTTATTTTTTTCATATCGGCAGTGCTCATGGGAACTTTTTCCTATACTATGTTAGGTGCTTCCAATGAGTTACTTGATGATGCTGCAGCAGAGCAGTATCAAATGCAACGTACTCTTCTTCAAACTGACATCGAGGTGGAAGACTCCACGGCGACTAAAAATTTTACAGGCAAATACAATTTGACTGTAACTCTCTCCAACACAGGTAGTGAGACTCTTAATTTTGATGAGTTAAGTGTACTGGTGGATGGGAATCTGGAATCTTATACATATGATGATATCGCAGCTACATGGACTCCTGCTGAAACGAGAAACCTGACAGTAACGGGTCTTTATGGTCTGGGAGAGCACCGTGTTAAAGTTGTAACAAGAAATGGCATTTCAGCTTATGATTCATATTTGGTTTGATAGGAATAGTAGTTTTATATACCATTATTAATATATTAGTTACTACTTATTATTACATTTGGACTGGCAGAAAAACATGATTAGCATGCTAAGAACAGACAAAAATAGTCTACTAAAAGACACGAGCGCTGAAACCGCTGTTACACATATGATATTCTTCATAGCGGCATTAATGCTGGCTATTAGTGCAATTGCCTTCATATCTGCAGATGTACAGTCAATGATAGCTTCATCCGGTACAAGCAGTAAATTGCTTTCTGAACAGATGAGGACTGATATTACAATTATTAACGATCCTGAATTGATTCCTTATAATAATGCTAACAGTAAATACAAATTTTACACAAAGAACACAGGCAAAACAGAATTAGTGCCGGAGTATGTGACGGTTCTTGTGGATGGTATTCTGATAGAACCTGCAGATGTTGATATTGAACTGATGGATGGTGATGTCATATGGAGACCTGGTGATGTCATGATCCTCAATGTCACTACCGTTCCATCACCTCTGGAATCCGGCGACCATAGAATACTTGTTGCAGCTGAAAATGGTAAATCTGGTGCCATGAGCTTTAAAACATAATTAAGAGGCAAAAATGGCAAAAATAAATGAATTTGGTATCCCGCGGGATGATTTGAACGATAAATTAGGTGGAGGATTTCCTGCCGGTTCGCTTGTAGTAATAGAAGGAGGCAGTGGTAGTGGGAAGAGCTCCATCACTCAGCGTCTTTCATATGGACTTAATGAGAATGATATAAGTGTTACTTTTGTTTCCACACAAATGACAACAAAAGGCTTCATCAACCAAATGTATTCTATGGATTATCCTATAGCACCTTTCCTTTTGAATGGTTTACTATTGTATATTCCGGTAATTCCACTTGTACAAGCTGCAAAATCACGTTTCGATTTTATTGAAAGGTTAATGGCAGCTGAAGAGCTTTTCGAGAAGAACGTGATAATAATCGATACTCTTTCTTCTTTAATCAAATACAGTGTGAACACAGAGAAAAGTCTTGATTTGATCTCGTTTTTCAAGAAACTTAACGGCATGGGTAAGGTGATCATACTGACAATAGAACCTAACCAGCTTGGTGAGGATATTGCATCTATGTTCCGTTCTTCATGTGATGTTTACATAACCCTCAAGTCAAAACCTCTGGGAGGCGAGGTCAAGCGGACTATTCTTGTGAATAAATTCACGGGAGCCAAGGGCCCGGTGGGACAAATGGTAGGTTTTAGAGTAGAGCCAAAAGTAGGTCTTGTAGTAGAGATAGCTTCTGTATCATAAGACTAATAGAGTGGTTATATGGATCCAGAATTTCAAAAAGCTATAGAACGAAATCCTCATCTTGGGGAATACGTAAAGAAATTCATGCAGGAAACCGGAGCTGATGAACCTACTTTCATGGTTAGTCTTTCAAAAGACCTGGACAGCGAAAATGTCAATGTCATCCTGCCTGTGGGAGATCCGGTATTTGTTCATCTTTATGGAACTTCTGAACTTGGAGAGGTTAAATATTTTGGAATAGAGCCACAACTCAACAACACTGAAAAAAAGAAATATCAGGCTGTTTTGAATCTGATCCTTGAGAGGTCAGCCAAAGACCCTGTTCCAGAATCAGAGGCGGAGCTTAAGGATCTGATCACAAAACTTTTCAATGGAGCAATTGAGATCGGCTCTGGTGGCAATGTTGAAGAAAAACAAAGCAGCAAGTTCAGTATACTTCAAAAACTGATGCCTGTGCAACACAAGGTCCAGATGACCCAGAGAGAGTACAACAATATTCTCTATCACATAGAAAGAAATATTATTGGCTCCGGACCTATCGAACCTATTATCAGGGATCCATATCTTGAAGATATCAGCAGTATTGGTGTGGATAATGTTTTCATTGTTCACAAAATATTCGACATGATCAAAACCGATCTCACATTTGGGGATGATCAGGGTCTTGATGACTGGCTGCGTGGAATGAGTGAGCGAATAGGTCGTCCTGTAAGTGATGCCAGGCCTATTGCAGATGGAGCACTTCCGGATGGTTCACGTATTAACATTATCTACCCTATAGATGTCAGTAGGCGTGGTAGCAGTTTTACCATGCGTAAGTTCAGTGAGGTACCTGTGAGTATTATCCAGCTCATTAACTGGGGTGCCCTGGATGCAGAAATGGCAGCTTATATGTGGATGTGTCTTGAAAATGGTATGAGTATATTCTTTAGTGGTGAGACTGCAAGTGGGAAAACAACAATGCTTAATGCATGTCTTGCTTTTGTGAATCCCAGGGCAAAGATATTCTCTGCAGAAGATACAGCTGAAGTGCAACCACCCCAGCCTGTATGGCAGCAGCTGATCACCCGTGAAGAAGGCCCTGTTGATTCAAGGGTGGATACATTTGCTCTGCTTAAGGCTGCACTTCGTTCAAGGCCAAACTACATTATCGTTGGTGAAATCCGAGGAGCTGAAGGTAGCGTAGCTTTCCAGGGTATGCAAACGGGGCACCCCGTGCTTGCGACGTTCCACGCATCAGCAGTTTCGAAGATGATACAGCGTCTCACAGCAGACCCTATTAATGTTCCTGTTACATTCATTGACAATCTCAATATTGCAATGATATTATCTGCAGTGTATCGAAAAGGAAAGTTTCTCAGGCGTGCGCTTGCAATTGAAGAGATCGAAGGTTACTACGAGGAGATCGGTGGTGTGGCTACCAGAGCTGTTTTTCAATGGGAGCCGGATACTGACAAGCATAAGTTCCGTGGTCTGAATAACAGTTACATCCTTGAGGATAAGATAGCTACAAAACTTGGTTATGAGGACAAGAGGGCTATATATCAGGATCTTTTCCTCAGGGCGAAGATACTTGAAGAAATGCGGTCAAGAGGAATTGAAGACTATTATGATGTTCTTGAGGTCATAGTCAATTTCTATAAACATGGTGTAGATGGCCTTCCATTTTCAGTTTAGGTGAGTTTCATGAGCTATGAAAAGGCATTCAAAAATATTGGAATGGAACCTAAGGCCTATGCTAAAAAATTTGCCTTACCTATAATAGCATTCGGTTTTATTTTCTCTATAGTTCTCTTGACTGCCTTTCCTACACTTTTTACCGGTCCGGCCAAGTACATACCTGTATTGGTACCTGTGATATGCATCATCTTTGCTGTATCCTATCCTTTATCCATTCTTGCTGCCAAAGCAGCTCGTATTGACAACAATATGCATTACTACATCACCCAGATGGGTTCAATTGCCACAGCAGAGACCCCACGAATAGATATAGTCCGCATAGTGTCGGAAAATGAGGATTATCAGGAACTTGCAGAGGAAACAAAAAAGATATATGACCTTGTTGTGGTGTGGCATCTAAGTCTTGCTGAGGCCTGTCGTTTTGTTTCAAAAAGAACTCCTTCTATAATATTTGAGGACTTCCTTGATAGATTTGCACATGCTCTTCAGTCAGGAGAAGATGTAAAAACCTTCCTTTTCGCAGAGCAGGGAGTGGTGATGAATGAGTATGAATCCATGTATATGGGTGCTCTTTATGTTGTTGAAATAATTAAGGAACTATTCGTATCCCTTGTGATGTCTTTGATATTCATGGCATCATTTGCAGTTATAATGCCTGTTATCACAGGTATGAATGCAGAGCTATTGATGGGTATAGTCGTGCTTGTTTTCCTTGTGACGGATCTTGTTATGGTAATGTTCACAAAAAGCAAGATACCAAAGGATCCGGCATGGAGCCGTTCCAGCAATCTAACGGAAAACAAGTTAAAATTATATCGTTCGATACCTATTTCCATAGCTGGCTGCATAATTATGTTTATTGCAGTAGCTCTTTATGGAAAGATTGAAACACCCATTGCTGTAGCCATGGTCCTAACTCCACTTGCTTACACCGGCCATGTTTCAAAAAAGATCGAGCGGAGTATCAGAAGGAAAGATGAGAACTTCCCTGCATTTATCCGTTCTCTTGGAAGCTCTGCCGGTGCAAGGGGTGGTGTTATTGATGATGCGCTCAAAGCTTTGAGGGCTCATGATTTTGGCCCTCTTACACAAGATGTGAACAATCTCTATAAGATGCTGGTGACCAGGATTGATAAATTTGGTTCATGGGACCATTTTTCAGCTAACACTGGCAGCAATCTTATACAGCGTTTTTCTGTGATGTTTGTGCAGGCAACCAATCTGGGTGGCCAGCCAGAGGTCATAGGAGATATAATAGCAACCAATTTCCATAAGATCGTAACTCTCAGGAAAAAGAGGTCTCAATCTGCTGGAAGTCTTGTTGGGGTACTGTATGGTCTGACAGGTGGTATAGGCTTTACAATGTACATCTCACTTGGTGTGGTCGGACTTATGCAGGATATGTTCTCAGCTGTAGAAATGCCTCCTGGAATGTCCATGGGAATGGTATTGTATACAAATATAGGCAGTATTGATACACTTTCAAACATGGTCCTGTTGATAATGGTTGGTCATTCCCTTATGTCTGCTATTCTAATCAGGATAGTGGATGGAGGACATATGCTGAGCGCTACCACTGATTTTGTGTTAATGGTCTGGATATCCGGTGCAAGTGCGATTGTCACCATGGCAGGTGTATCCTCCTTGCTGAATCTAAGTTGAAAAAGACTTTAAATATAAGGCTCTGTAAGAAAACATCACTGCTTTTAATTAGCGTATGCAGAAGAAAAGTTGGAAGCAACAGATTATTTTATTCAACTTTTCGGATTGTGCCGGCTTCACCAGAAGCTCCGGGACGCTTTTATAAACAAATAACAAAACGACCATCCGCCGCAGGCGGAGCGTTCCTTTATTATAATCCTGCATACTATTGAAGAAAAATATACCTGTTGAAGTTTGCTGAGTTAAAACTTGTAAGCAACAGATTATTTATTTCATCTTATTGGACTGCGCCGGCTTCGCCGGACCCTCCGGGATGGGTATTATAAACAAAAAATAATGCAAGCATCCGCCGCAGGTGGCATGTTCCTTTGCTTCTATCCTGAAGGCTATTGAAATAATGCAGTTATTGAATACTACTGAGTTTTAAAATGGAATTTACAGGATTTCTACAGAACCAAATATAACAAAGAATAAAAAGCCTTTGTGGCTTTTATCACGTTGGAGCAAGAAGCCACTCTATGAATAGGGTGGTAGTTCACTCTAATCTTGTTTTTATATATTGCGCAATAATATCACCAACTTCAGAAGTAGTATATTTGCCACCAAGGTCCGGCGTGCAAATGCCCATGTTGAGTGCGGCATTGATGGCTTCCTCGACAATGGCTGCCTCTGCAAGATCGCCATGCCATTCAAGGAGCATTTCCAGACTAAGTATCGCAGCAATGGGATTTGCAATATTCTTGCCAGCGATATCAGGGGCACTGCCATGCACTGGTTCAAAAAAGGCATATTTTTCTCCGATATTGGCACTGGGTAGAAGGCCGAGTCCTCCTACCAAGGCACCTGACATATCGCTTAAGATGTCTCCAAAAAGGTTGCTTGTAACTATGACATCATAATTCCAGGGAGATGTAATGAGATTATAGGCAAAAGAGTCCACAAGTTCATCCCGGTGCACTACCCCTGTGTCTATTGCAGCCTGACGGGAAACATTAAGAAAGAGATTGTCAGACTTCATGACGTTGGATTTATGGACTATTGTCAGTTTGTTCATTCTGCTTTTGGCAAGTTTGCATGCGTAATCAGCAATTCTTTTTGAGCCTTTTCTTGTGATCACTCTTTTAGTGGTAGAGACATCGTCTCCTATTTCCTCAATACCCGAATAGAGTCCTTCTGTATTTTCCCTGACGATGATAAAATTAAAATCGTTGCGCTCATGAATGCCTTTCACAGAGGGCAAAGGGCGGATTGGACGAATATTTGCATACATGTCCAGTTCTTTGCGGATTGTAAGAAGTACACTTTTGTAATCAGGATCAGGTACTGTTGTCACGGCACCGAAGAATACACAATCACACTCTTTCAGTGTCACTATATCTTCATCACTTATTGCAGAGCCTGTCCTCTCCCACTTTCCATAACCAAGTTCAACAGGTACTTTTTCAATATCAAGACAGAGTGCGTCAAGTATCTTTATTGCTGCTGGAATTACTTCTTTACCGACCCCATCACCTTCGACAACTGCCAGTTTCATGCTTGTTCCTCTTCATTTTTCCTTATATCCGCAATAAGATCCCATATTGCTTTTGCAACATCGAATTCCGATGCTCCCCAGTGTACCATTGCTCCACGTATGCCATTAATGGTGACGATTCCTGATTTTTCAGAGCGGCAACATCTTGTTATGAAAGGTTTTGATGGTTTGAAAACATCGGATTTGAAAGGGCATATATTCACAAATGAATACTTGCGTTCCGGGAATCTTGATTCAAAAAGGGTTTTTGATATCTCACACCCAACCAACAATGCACCATCATCTTCAATCGTATCGCAATCAAGGCATTTTCCTTTCAGGCCGGAAGACGAACACGGAAATACAGTATTTTCGCCCTCAAATCTTCTCAGGTCTGTAAGGTTCTCTGTGAACCTGATCGTAAGATCTCCGAATATTCCGCTTTTTTCCAGCCTTCGTACAACACTTGCAAGCCAGGAAGGTTCTGGTGGCACTACATCCACTATCTCAATATCCAGAATTGCGGAAAGATCGGGTTTATGTACAAAGGTCAGATGTTTGTCGATGCCTGTGAATATTACTGTGTTGATATTTCCCTTGCAGATATTTGATGCAGTTTCTATGAGAAGTGTCCTGTCTTTGATGTTCAGTTCTTTATCATAGTGGACTATCTCTTCACCTGAAGCCAGTACTTTTAGGGATTCAACATCTCTTAGCAGTTTTTCTCCATGATGATTCACTTCATAAAGAGTGTAGCTTCTCTTAGCATTACAGTGTTCGACTATCATGTACTTCGTAAGGAAGTATATGCGTTTATCTTCAGCATCGTGTAGTTCCCTGCTGTGCCCTACACGTTTGTATTCATCAGGAAATATCATATCCATCATATCTTACTGTGAGCTTTTCCTTGCTTTGCGCTGGGCTACAAGCCCGCCATTTGTCAGCATTTCAAGAAGGAAGTCCGGAAGTTTGTTTCCATGAAATACTTTGCCATTTACTTTTACAGTTCCCTGGAGCAGATCGATCTCAAGTTCATCTCCTTCACTGCATTGTACATCTGCTTCCATGAGTGGCAGTCCTACATTGATGGCGTTCCTGAAGAATATCCTTCCAAAAGACTTTGCTACCACACATGCAACGCCTGCATATTTCAGGGCCAATGCTGCCTGTTCTCTGGATGAGCCACAGCCAAAATTGTCATCGGCAACAATTACGTCTCCTTTTTTAATCTTTTTTGAGAACCCGGGGTCTATTCCTTCCATAGCATGATCTGCAAAGACCTGCATATCCGTTGTGCGCAGGTATTTTCCGGGAATTATGACATCGGTATCGATATCGCTGCCGAATGTCCATGCTTTTCCCTTAATTATATTGTCCATTATAGTCACCTGTTGCTAGGTTTTAACCGATTATATATCTATGTGGCGGCTACTATCCCATCATGGCTTTGTAGATTTTATCGGCTCTGTAGAAATCCTTCAAATTTAGGAACCAGGGATAAACACGGATACATTCCACCTGCTGTGCAGTTGAAAGCACGTTAATTAGGGGGTAGTTGACACTGCCTCGACTTCTTCCAGGATATATTTTCCAATTAATGGCTTCAAAGCTCTTTTTGGGACAAGGTCGACCTTGACTCCAAGGATCTCTGAGAGATGGTTCTCAAGGTTTACAAATTCCAATAATCCGGGTGCTTTGCTAAACTCCACAAGAATATCAAGATCGCTACCTGGCTTTTGCTCTCCCCTGACATGAGATCCAAACACCCCTAGATATTTAACATTATATCTTTTTCTAAGTTCTGGCAGGTTTTCATGCAGGATATTTTTGTACTCGTCCAGTTTTTTTGATCCCATGTTCTCATCTCCATAATTTAGTATGTCATATTGTATTATATACTCATTTGTTCTGTATACTGAACAGATATTGAGGTTTTCTCATATCTTGGTGTACTTTGGATACGAAGATATCACGGATGAACACGGATCTAACCTTGAGTCTGCGTTTACCTGTGTTACCTACTATCGAAAAATCAGCAGGCATTCAACTCCAAAGGAGCTGAGTGTATCTGCGTTTCATAAATGATTATGTATTTCTACAATGCCAAAATTTTAAAAATAAAACAAAAAATATAATTATTCATAGAAGAGGTTGGACACGCTTTTAGCGTGTCTCACATCTCTATCAGGTTTCCGTTCAGGACGTCCTCTTCTGTGACCCTGACCTGCGCTGTCACATTTCCATATGTGACTGTGTATGGGCCAGTTGGCATTGTGTCAAATTGTGTCTGACCTGATATCGGTCCTTCAGTCGAGTATGGCACAGTGAAGGAATATGTGCCATCAGAGGTCGCAGACTGCGTGTATGTGAAGGTCCTTCCAAGGTTTGTCTGTACAGGCACACTGATTGTAACAGTTTCACCTGCAGTTGACTCGCCTTCGATCTTTGCACCTTCCATGTATTCGAATATCTTGACATACCCGGTGTTTTCTTCAGCCAGTGTTCCGCCATAGAGTACATTATAGATGTTCTTATATCCTGGCTCCTGTGTGTATCCAATGGGTGATTCATGTACCATGCGGTATTGCTTCAGTCCGTTAGCATCGAATATATGGAGTCTTGCTTCCATTGAATCATAATATCTTTGACCGGGCACGTTCTGGTACCCCTGGTCAGTTTGCACTGGTATGTAGTAGTTTTCAGTGTCCAGTGTCCAGGCACTCATGGCATAGAATTTACCTGTGGCCATTTCAACATCTGAAACAATATAACGTGCCCCTGCTTTTTCAGGATCAGGGTGTATAGCTTCAAGCACTTTACTTGCTTCTTCTTCAGAAGGAGCTGTGAAGAAAGTGGAGGCACCTGGTCTGTTTTCTTCATCCATGCTATTTGTGCGTCCTCCTATTCCCTGCTGGAACGGATTGGCGTTTGGAATACGGTGTCCGATCACTTCTATCCAGTGACCGTAATCCCACCAGGACATCACACCATATGCTTCTTCAGGGTACTGGAAAGACTCACCTGCTGCAGGTTTCTCATAGCTCTCGTAATAATCCAGTCCAGGGTCAGGAGTGTTGTATCTGAGCCATTGGGTTGCTTCTATCCAGTAACCATTGGGACCACCGGTGCCCTGGTTCTGCTGCATTGCAAGGCTGTAGCTTGGGTATATGAGTATAAGTATAATGAATGCTGCTGAAAGTATGTGCATTATTTTTATACTCTTAGTATTGAAGGTTTTTGCTCTGATACTGCTCATAAGATCCTGCCAGCCAGCAAATTCAAGCACCTTGATACCTACCCATGCGCTGAGTATTGCGGCATTTACTGAGTAGTAGTATGCGAACCTGTTCTGCTGTAGCATGGCCCAGATTATCATGAGCGTCCAGATTACCAGGAACGTTTTCTCAGGTGTATTCTTCTGGGTGAATGCTTTGTAGATGAGTATTCCCAGTGCGATGAAAGAGATGTATCCCAGTGTCCCGAAGTTGTACCAGAGAGGTTGCAGGGAGAACTGGCCACCTATGGAGAGGAGTGGGGATGCTTCTGCTACTGTTAACCCTCCTCCAGTTTGTGTGAAGTAACTGAAAACACTTGTTACTAATTCATAGGCGGATGGAGATACTAATTTTGCGATGAGGACTCCAGCTGCGAATAATAAAGCTATAGATATGGGGTAATAATATCTATTCACTTCTTTCTTTTTCATCATGTTTGATAGCAATGTAAGGACAGGTATTGCAATTAAACCAGTAACTAATCCTTTCAATGTTATTGCTCTTGTACCTCCAATATCTTGTACCATCAGGACCATTATGAGTGTTAAGGCAAAGATTGGTACACCTATAATTGTAAGATACTCTGTAGATCTCCCATGCAAATGGTCAACAACATGCTGAATTGTGATATATACTCCTAGCACAAAACTGAAAAAGATTGCACCGTTCCACGCAAGAGCGTAGGAACCAAGTGCTAATCCAGTTAGTATGATGTAGGGAAGAATAAATTTGATACTGTTGATGTTTGTTGATTTGAGGCTGTCGAAGGATATCATCCTTTCTTTTGATTTAATTAAAGTTATAATGAGGAACATGGCAACAATTGTTGTCAGCAAAGTTTCCGCAATATGGTGGTCATTGAATCCGATCATAGACCTTGATAGGAACTGACCAGGTGCAATTGAAATAAACAAGGCAGCAAGCAATCCAACTTTACGATTGAAAAGCCATTTTGCTGCAAAGTATGTAGGTATAACTACAAGGGCTCCAAGTATTGCGGGATAGTAAGCACATATAGTGGTGATGAGTTCTTGACTGGGATCTCCAAATCCAAATATCCATATAATTGTTGAAAGAACCATATCAAAAAGGGGTGCAAATATCTGGATTGTTCCATGTGGATAATTTGTGTAAGCATCAAACCATAACATTTGAGGATAATTATGGATAATTGATTCCACATTTCTGAAATGGTACCATGGGTCATTTCCTCCAAATCTAACAAATGCATTTGAGAGAAACACACTTGCACTAGGTCTTATTCTAATATGCAATGCTATTAAAGAAAATAGAAGCAATATCAGGCCATAAGGCAAACTATCTTTTACTTTATTAATGAAAGATTTTTTATTTTTATCAATACTCATTTTAACACCCACATTTCATAAAAATATATGTTAGCAAACTAGCTATATATCAATATTTATATTTTCACATCTATTTTACTTAAAACTCGTTTATATTAATATGGTTTTATGAATTTAGTCATATGCTTAAGTTATTCATAGTTTTCTCACTTTAGTGGATTTTATACTAATGATTCTAGAACTTTCTCATATTTGGTTTCGATGTTTTTCCAGTCAAAACTTTTGGCAATATCGATGTATTTTTGATTATCTTGCTGAGTTTCAAGTATGTTTTTTACACTTTTAACGAATGTCTTCACGTCGTCATAATAATACAAATCGTTACCAAGTAAATTTTCCACAGCAACCATTCTGCTTGAAAGGACTGGTACGCCACATGCAAGATAATTGAATATTTTTCCACCAACTGTTATCTGGTTTTTCATTTCATGTTTCAAGGGATTGAGCCCGATATCCATTGCAGAGATGTACTTGAATAGATCAGAGTACTCAACTCTTCCTGTGAATACAATTTTATCAAGCACTCCAAGTTCATCAGCAAGAGATTTTATTTTATCTCCATAATCTGTAAATAACCCTGGACCTACTACCAACAATTTAGCATCTAATTCAGGTAAGGCTTTCACTGCAGTTTCCAGATCGACCCAGTACTCAAGTGATCCTACATAACCAATTATGTTTTCCTCCAATCCCAAATTATTTTTAGCAATTTCTTTTGGAATGATGCCAAAGACGGATGTATCCACTCCATTTGGTATTACGTGTATATTCTTTACATCAATTGAATATAAAAAATCCTTGAATTCATTTGTCACTGTGATCAATGAGTCTGCCTTTTTTAGATTATAACGGATAATCCATCTTACTCCATGTTTCACAATATTTCCAAAAAAAGAATCTGGATAATATGTGGCTGCAGATTCTTCATAGTGGTCAAGGTAATCAAATACAATTGGTGTCTTTCCCTTTACAAGATTAATCAAAAAAGCAGGTAAAATGTTTGCAGAAACGACGATATCAATTTTTTCTTTTTTAAGAATACTTCTAAGTTTGAAAAAATGGAAGATGCTATTGAAGATATAGTATGAAGAGGGATCGTTCGCATCAATTACGGTAACTTCATGAAGTTTGCATTTTGTTGATCTGGGTTTTTGATCTTTGAATTTTTTTAGTTTAAAGTTTATGACATGGACATTATGTTTTTCTGCCATAATATCAAAGATAAAATTAAGCCTGTTTGGAACAGGGTGTTTTGTCCAGTCTGTTGTAGGTATAACTAGAACATTCATTGTAAAATCTCTTACTTTATGTAATCAGTTATAATTTGTGGTAGTAAGTTCTTAATTCTATATTTTAAGATTACCAGGCTACAGATTATAGCACCGAATATGTACTGGGGAATATTGTAATTGGATGAGATAATATTGAGATCCTCGATTTTTGTTTTAGTCATCATCTTACAGCTCATTCCGCCGTCCATATATTCTGCAAGTATCTCATCTAAGTACAAAAATCTATTAGGATACTTCTTTATGGCCTTGACTATGAACTCATGGTCTGCTGAAAGCCTGTATTTACTTGAAAAAACTCCAATATCATTGAAAAGTTTTTTACTTACAAACAATGTCTGATGGCAGATACGCCTGTATAGCAGACTATTCAATGTTACGCTGCATCCGCGGATATTTTTCCTCTTTCCCTTCTCATTTATTATTTGTACATTTCCATAGACAGCTAGAGCAGATTTGTCTGTGAATTGCTTAACCACATTCTCAACTGTCTTTTTGTTGAAGAGATGATCGCCGGAATTCAAAAAATATATTATGTCTCCAGTGGAGTTTTTGATTCCCTTGTTCATTGCATCATAAACCCCATCATCAGATTCTGATATTAGTTTTGATATATATTCTTCATATTTTTTGATTATGTCGAGGGTGCTATCCATGGACTTTCCGTCTATTATAATGTATTCTATATTTGTATAGGTCTGATTAATAACACTCAAAATTGTTTCTTCAATATATTCCTCACTGTTGAAACATGCGGTTATTATTGTTACAACAGGTTTATAGGCACTAATATTTTTCATATCTACGCAATATTATCGATTCAGGTTCTCTATATACCACTTGTAAGTTTGCTCAATACCTTGTTTTAAAGCTATCTTAGCTTTCCATCCAAGATCACCAAGTTTTGTGACATCCAGCAGCTTTTGGGGCGTTCCATCAGGTTTTGATCTGTCGTACACGATCCTACCTCCATATCCCACGATATCACTAATCATTTCGACCAGTTCCCTTATCGTAAGATCCTTCCCAACTCCGATGTTAACAAACTCCCCTATGCTAGTTGCATCATGTTTCTCCATAAGGTAAACACAAGCATCCGCCATATCATCCACATGAAGGAACTCACGCCTTGGTGATCCTGTGCCCCAGACCACAACTTCCGATTCATTGTTCATTTTTGCTTCATGGAATTTACGAATAAGAGCAGGCATCACGTGAGATGTCTCAAGATCGAAGTTGTCATTTTGGCCATAAAGGTTTGTAGGCATAACTGAAATGAAATTAGTATTATATTGCTGGTTGTAATGCTTGCACAACCTTATTCCCGCTATCTTTGCAATTGCGTATGCCTCATTGGTAACTTCCAGATCCCCGGTCAATAGATAATCTTCTTTCATGGGTTGGGGTGCAAGTTTTGGATAGATACATGATGATCCAAGGAAAAGCAGTTTTTCGACACCATATTTGTGGGCAGCATTGATGACATTTGTCTCGATCATGAGATTGTCGTAGATGAACTCAGCAGGATAAGTGCTGTTTGCTAGGATCCCTCCCACCTTTGCAGCGGCAAGAAACACATATTCAGGTCTTTCTGATTCAAAGAAATCATTGACTTCCTGCTGGTTTGTAAGATCAAGTTCACTGTGGGTACGGTATACAAGGTTGCTATAGCCTTTTGACTCAAGTTTTCTTTTTATGGCTGAGCCTACCAGGCCGCGGTGGCCTGCGATGTAGATTTTGGAGTTGGCGTTCATCAGTATCCCTTATTGGTTGTATCAAAAAATATTATATGAAAGAATATTCATTATAATTTATATTTATTTATAGCTTTTAAATGTTTTATTGAATATCAATTACATTGGAGACTAATTGGTGGATCTTTTATATTATTTAAGTATGTCTTTGTATAATTCAACATATTTTTCCGCAATGATTCTTATCGAAAATTCATTTTCAACTTTTTGCCTAGATCGTTGCGACAACTTGTCCCAACGTTTGTTGTCTTCTAGTACCCATTTAATACCTCTGGCAAGATCCTTCGAATCAAATGGTTCTGCTAGATAACCTGTCTGCTTATGCTCCACAATATCTTTGGGCCCCGTGGCATTAAAGGCAACCACTGGTGTATCACAAGCCATTGCTTCAATTATTGTTTTACCGAATGCTTCTTGAATAGATGGGGCAACAAATACATCAGCTGCAGAATAGGCTAGCCTTAATGAGATGCTATCCCCTAAAAAACCCAATGCCTTATAGTCAATGTGAAGCCTATCCAATTCCTCAGTATTTGCTCTACCAAAGAAAAGGAATAAGTATTTTTTATCAAGATATTTAATTGAATCCTTAAATTTTTTAAACCCCTTGTACTTATCATTAATATTCGTTGCACCAGCAAGAATGATTTTTTTATCTTCAGGCAACCCCATTATGTCCCTGGATATCTTCTTGTCAATTGGAAAAAAATCCTTTGTATCAACTGCATTAGGGATGATGTCAATATTATGACCATTTAACAAATAACTATTTTTAGCACACTCTGCCAACCAACTACTTATGGCAACAAGGTGCAAATTTTCTGGATAATATCGCTTTTTACGGTTCAATACATATCTTGAAAGGTCATAGTTACGCTGGCTTTTCAATCTGGGACAATGTCCACATTTATTTTCATAGCCTTTGCATTCCATAGCATAATGGCAACCACCGGTCATTGGCCACATGTCGCGCATTGTCCAGACTATTGGTTTGTCAATCTCTTTTAGTAGTTTCACGTTTATCATGCCATTGTTGATCCAGTGCAAATGGATTATATCGGCCCATTGGTATTCACTGTATTTTCTGATATCAAATCCACTTATGCCAGTGCTAAAAATTGATCTTTCCCGATTGCGATAAAATTCGGCTGGGAAGCGGTCCATAGCCATCCGCAACAAGACTGAAAGTTTCTGAAATTTGCTTTTACCAATTGATGCTACAGTTGGATCGTTCCCATCATTATTTTGAATGATCATTTTAGATTCTACGCCTTTCTCTAAAAGCCCACGATGCAGCCAGTATGCACCTCTGGCAGCTCCTCCATTAAACTCACCTGCAACTATATGAAGAATTTTAGTAGACATGACTGTTCTCCACAATTATTTAAAAATTATATGGTGCAATAATATAGTATATTAAGACTTTGTAGAGACCATCCAATAAATTGTTTCTAAAATTTAGAGACAATTTAATTTACCACAGATAGTCTCATCTTCTTTGGAGCTGGACGTCTGCTAATCTCTGATTAGCAGGTAACGCACATAAACACGGATGTAGCCATATCTACGTTCATCCGTGTTTATCTATAGTTTATAAATTATAGAGTATTTCTGCAACTCCTATTTTAAACATTTTCATATTCGTGCTTAGATATTATTCCCATTCTTGCTTTGAATTTTAAATAGGTTTCAATATTTAGTGACTGCATATTAATTCATTTGTATAAAAATATGGTTGTATCGGCTTAAAATGTTCCAAACAGTTGTGTTAATATCATATTGACCATATAATTGACACTTTTTATATAGCACAAGATTCGATAAAACATTATCTTTTCTTGCATAAAGTAATATACTGAAATATAAAAAAATGCTTAATCAGTGGCAAATTAAACAGTTTACCAATATAATTAATTTTAGATGGTGCTTCTATGATACGAAAGTTCATATGCATGTTTACTTCGATAAGACTGGTATGCTCTATAAGTTCTTTTATATTTTTTAATGTAAAAAACCTCAAATGTGTCTTGTCGTGAATTCCTCTTTCGCGATAAGGCCAGTATCCAACTAAAAGGTTTTTTATAACTGACCAGTGTCTAACGTTGGGTATGCTCAATATTATATATCCATCATCATTTAGAAACTTTCGAAAACAACGAAGTGTGTTCCAAGGATCTTTTACGTGTTCAAGCACATCCCCAAATGTTATAAGATCAAACTTCTCTGATTTCAAAATTGAGTAATCAAACCTATCCAAATCTGCAATGATTACTTTATCCAATTTAGAATTTGCAATTATAGCTGCTTCTTCGCTCACATCAATACCTGTAATTCTACAGTTATATTTTTGTTTCAGATATGCTCCCGTGCTCCCTGTACTACATCCAACTTCAAGTACATTTAAAGGTTTAAAATTTGTAGGAATAATATTGATTATATCCATCCTACATCCTGAATATGACTGGTGTATCATAGTTATACCTCACCCGAATAATAAATTATCATCAAAGCAAAGAACAGGATAATGAGTATTTTTGAATATTTCCTCTGATTCCCATCTACTACTTTCCCATACCATATCTGGCATTATTTCTATTATCAATTCAGTTTTTCGGATTGCATGTTGATTATTTCTCTGTTCCTTTGATTCCAAGTCCCACATGATAAGTTCTTTATATTTTACATCATGCATTTTTAACCATTCTTCAGTTTTCTGCCTGTACATTTCTAACCTATTTGTAACTATATAATCAATTTCAAAAGATGGAATTATATATGGTTTTGCTTCACGAATCCAGCTTATATACATATTTTCATTAGAATCGTATCCAGGAGGGCAGTTTTCACATATCACACCATCCAAATCAGATACAAGTACCCCTTTTTTGCTGTGTGCAATATTCCATTCAAATAATCTTGGTTGTTCTATCACTTTGTAATATAGATCAACTTTGGACTTTGATTCTTTAGTCACGATTAATCCGGCAGTTGTAATATTATCAGTATGTTGACTCAAAAGCTCTTTAGCTTCCTGCATAGATTTACCCGATGCTACACTATCATCTATTAAAAGTATTTTTTCATAGTGTTGCTTTTTTTCTATCAATGAGGAATGCCAAAATTTTCCATTTAAATATTGATCAGGTGTTGTCAATGGAAGACCGAGCTTTAAAGATACAATGTTCGCTACTGCAAGACCTGAGCGAGGAATTCCTATTACTAAGTCGTACTTTTCAGGAAATCTTTTTATAAATAGATTAGACCAATCAATTATATCTTCAATTGTTACATAAGTTATGTTGCCTTTGAATTCCCTATCAAAAACAGATACTATTCGATTGTTTTTATTAGCATCAACAATTTTTTTGCAAAACTTAGCTGCTTTTAGTATTTTCTTTTCAGCAAACGTTTTATTGGCTTTGTTGTTAATATCTATTAATTTAGAATATAATTTCATTCATCATCATTCCCCTTGTTGGTCGAAATATAATTTTGAAATCCAATTTTTTATATCTGATTTTATTGGTTTATTGTGCATTATCAGTATTATAGTTAATAACCAATTGTTTGAAACTTATGATATTAGAATTACTGTCAATAAAATATGGTTTCAAAACTCATAAGTTATAAACCAATGGTGTTTAACTATAAAAAACGTTGGCATTAACAGATGAATAAACTCCACGTATTAATCATCAAATAATAATCATATTGTATTGTATTGTGACATAGTTTTCATGTGAATAATTACACATCAATTTTTGCATATTCTTAACTGATTTGGAAGTCAAATTCCATATCCACTATTTTGTTTAAATTTAACAAATGGCATTTGAGTTTTCTTTTGGAATGGAAAACTGTTTTTTCTGTATTCTAATGTAATTTCATTAAAAGACTTCTCTTAAGAATACTGTTTTTTTGATTTAGAGTTGCATTTCCTCACACTTTATTTCAAAACGACTTGTAAAATCGTAGAAACAGTATTTGAAAAACTTGAAACATTTCATATAATCTAAAGTTCTAGTTTATGGATTCCTACTTGTTTTTTGGAAATATCTGATGTCTATTGGTTCATATTCCTGCAGTTTATTTGATAATATGTTTATTATTCAATTGCTGTGATAATACAATACTTTATTGTAATTTAGTATGCATTATACATGGGCTTCGTTTTCAACCTCTCATAAACTTTAATATTAAATATGTTTATCTTGAATAATTAATGACTTACATATATTATTTTCATTTGATTATTCTGTTAGCATCAAATTCAAAATGATTAATTGAAAATATTTTTAATTTTATTACTTAAAGCAAATAACAGGCTTTTAATAGTATATGATTTTTTAGATGTAAGAAATCGATCATAATCGTTATCAGCAACTAATATAGAATTTATTTTTAGTGGAAAACTCAAATCGAACCTTTTGAGATTCGAGCCAGTTGAATACTTATTTAGCGTGTGTGTGGCATTATTTCCAAATCCGATATTTGAGATCAAGTTCCTTGAAGGTACTATTGTTAAACCTGAATGAATTTGCCTGGCGAAAACCCATTGGTAATCCCATGTGTCAATAAGTCCTTCATAGGTTTGTTCATATATTCTTGTGTTCTTTTTAAATTCTTCTTTAGAACCGAACATGCTATTGTATATACTACTGTTTCTGACGTATTTCCATTGTTTCATATCCTCATCATATTCTTTCCATGCTCTTTTCCAAGTTGCCCACCCCCACATCGTTCCGAGACGAGAATAAAAATAATCGTTTTCTTTTGTTTTCCAGCTAGTAGCCAAGTTTGTACCGCTAATCATCATAATTCTGGAATCATCTTTGTATTCTTTCAGCAAATTATCGCAAAATAAAAAAAAACTAAAACTTGGTAAACAGTCGTCTTCTAAGATTATACCCATTTCTTCATTAGAAAATAACCATTCGATAGCACTACTAACTGCTATTTTACAACCAAGGTTTTCTTCATGGAATAGAGTTTTTACTTCGCAATTCCAATCAATATTATCTAATACGTAGTTTCTAACTGTATTTATTATCAAAGATTCATTAGATATATTTTTTCGCGATCCGTCTGATGCTATATACAATTTTAAAGGCTTAGTTTTTTTAATTTCTTCAAATGTTTTTTTTGTGGTGTCAAGTCGATTGAATACTAAAAAGAGAATTGGAGTATTGAGTTGATTGTGAGGATTAGTATTGCACATATTACAGTTCCTTCTATAATTATTTTCAGTAAATTGTTAGCATGATAACTTTGCTTATTCAATTATTAATTATTAAATTGTGGATATGAACTTCTGATAAATAACTTCATCAATTTTAGTTAATTTAAAGTGAACTAAATTTCTGCGGATTTCCTTCATTACATTATCAACTCCAATATTCTTTTAAGACTGATATAATATTTCGTAAATTTTCGGCTCTGTAAAAAACCTATCAAAATCAACATCCTTCGACTAAAATTGAGATCATAATCCAATATAGTGCAACATATTTATATAAAATTTTTAAATCAGATTGTTGCTCGAATATTGAGGATTTCTACAGAACCAAAATATCAATCGTTTAATGCTAGACTAGACTCTTACCATATTTTCAATATAAGATTTTTGGTCTGAGATCATATGAATAATAATTTTAGGAAGAAAATCTGGTTTTACACTTATAGGTATATATCTATACCTATAACTACTCATCCTGACATCCTTCTCTTGATACAATACATCTTGTGCAAAATTGCCCCACCTGTCCATAGGCATAAGATCAACAGTCATACCTGCGTGAGCTGAAGGTAGCAACATATTTGATCCATGAATTCCAACAATAACTCTGCTTTCAGAATAAATTTTGCATAGATTCTTTTCAATATCACTATTAAAAGAATGCACCACTTTGTTATCAATCCATTTTGGGAAATTATTGTGTTTTCCAAAACCTGTCACTGTATATCTTACGTCAGGGTATGCTTTTCTAAGTTTGCGAAATGTTTGTATTATTTTTCTTTTTTGATAAGTCAACAATAAGCTCTTAAATAGATTCAAATTAAACTTATTTGCTACTTTTTCCAAAATAGAATGATTCATCCAAAGCCTATCTTCTCTCCAAATAAACGTGACTCTGAAATCATCTCTTTGAAAACTATGTGTTTCTATTCCTGTAAAATTGGTGATATCAAAGTACTTTGGATGAGAATATGCCTTGCTGATGTATATTTCTGAAAATCTTTTCATTTCTTCATGGATTATGTCATTGAAATTTGTAAAAAACTTTTTTCCATCTTTTAAAGGAATATTAAATACCCATTTTTCAGCAATTCCCTCTGGTACCATCCATTCTAAAAATTCAGGTATAATCAATACAAGACCGTATCCTGGATTGTTTTTTAAATGTCTTTCAGCATTCAATAGCTTAAGTAGCGAGTGGCCGTATAGGTAATCTATGCAATTAAGAAGTACAACTTTATCACACGTTTTGTAGATCTCTTTTTTAAATTCTATATTTTGGCTTTTTGGATTTTCTAGGGATTTTAGGAGGGGGATGCCATACCATTCTTTTGAAGTTTCAGGTCCAAAAAGTTCAAAGTTGGTTAAATCCACACTATATTGAGTATGTAAAGAATGTCCAACTCTTAAATCTTGATAAAATTTTTTTTGGCATTTATTGCATTCTGATTCAACACCTACATGTATGCCTTGCCAAACTGTTTTAGTTGGATTAGTTTCCTGTTTACATATAGGGCATATCAATTTTTGGTCTATATGAGGGTAGATTTGTATCATATTCTAACTCAATCAATTTTCTTAGCAAAAAGATAGTAATTATCTGGTATGTATTTAGTTTCTTCATTATATACAACTCTATACTTATCAGAAAATTTAATCGATTCAGCATGTTCGAATTGTTTTGATATTTTCTGATGTGCTATTAAAATCGATTTTGAATCAAAAAAATCATTAGCATATATATAATCTTGTCCATATTTGTTTGCTTCGCTTAAACTCCATGTAGCAATAAACAAATCTGGTTTAACTGTTTTTATTTTATCAACAAGACGTTCATCTATTGGTATTAAGTTTATCTTGTTTGGTATTATCTCATCTTTATCAGATAAAATTATATTTACTTCCCCTTCTCCATAGATTTCTTTTAGATAATATAATTGAATAAATGAGAAAATTGGTAAGTCAATGATAATATAGGTGGAGTTTCTATTAAATCGTTTCATTAATCTACACATACTGCCATATCCGCCTCCAAACTCAACGACAGTATCTATAGCATTAAGATTAATATCAGTTTCAGATTGGAATTTCACTAAATGATATAAATGATGAATTAAGTTATGGGATGAATTGTACTTAAAAGAAGTTATTGTTGGATGTCCGACACAATCTTCGTGAAGTAATTCTCTCAATCTCTTCTCATCTATTATAGTTTTTAAATATTTGATTTGAGTATTTTGCCATCTACCACCAACAGATAAAAACATAGTTTTTTTAATAGTTTCATTTCGAAGAAATTTTACGTCATTGTTCATAAAATCATTTTCTATATCTGAATAGTTTTTTGACCATGTTTCTAATATAAATTTTTGATATTCTATGTTACTTATATTGGTAACTATTCAGCCTGACAATAACACAATCATCCGCCACCATCATAAATATCAGTTGAGTAAATTTCTTTCAAATTGTTTTTTGTGACTGTTGCTATTGCTTGCGTTTTTTGTTTTTAGAGTATCAGCAGACAAAGAGATCCTTTTCAGCAAAAACAAGATCAATATTGCTATTACAATTATGAAGTTTTGTAAGTATGTCATAGTAAAGATTACCTATATAAATTTTCAAATCAGTAAAGTATTCATTAACGTGTTCAGACATTTTTTATCATCAACTCCATAGTTTTTTTCATATCATTTATATTCACACTAAAGTCTCTCCATGATGGTGGTGAATTACCAGGCCGATCTTCACCTACTAGATACCAATATTCATTCTTCCCGTAATTAGCAAGAATCGAGAATCCTCCAAGGTAAGATGGTGAAAACATTTCAAGGATTTTTGCACCTCTACAGAATACAATGTTAGTTAAACCTGCTCCATGAGGGCTAATAACAACCTTTGCCTCTGCACAAATCTTAACCTGTTCCAAGAATGAGAGTTCAGACATCTGGAATATCTCAAATCCCATTTCTTTAAGATATTCCTCTACCTCCCCTTCATTCATTATTTTTCTATAAAGTGCGTCTTTTCGGGAAATGTAGATTAAACGATGTGGGTCTGCCACATCTTCGGGGATAAATGATTCTCTCAAAAAATCGCAGACCCATTTTGACATTAGTGCATTTCCAATTGGCAATGAGGGGACAAAGAGCTTTTCACATTGCAAATTCATGCCGTCTTTGATACGATATAGTTTTTCTTCAGGGAATCCCAGACGATCAAGTGTTTCTATGTGGAATTTCTTTAAGTTATCTGGAACGATTAGATAGTCAATTTCATCGATATAATCCTCAATCAATCTTATGCGGGGTAAACATTCCAGCATCCAGTGAAAATACCCTGAACTCTCAGAAGCGGTTATGGTGGCAAAGCAACCTTTTTTCAGTTCAGGTTTTTTTATATAGGATTTGAATACATCATTCTTTTCGATTGGTTTACCTATCTGATAGGTGAAATCAGAAAATACTTTGTCATCAGAAGATATGACCGTACCATTTTCATTAACAATATTTGCATTTCTAAGCAAGCATAGCTTAGCTTTTGGATATGAATGATATCCATGCCATTTATCAAGTGGTGAATGTAACTCTCCCCTTATGTTTTTAGCCTTTTCTCTGTAAGTTTTGTGTTCAGGAACTATCTCTTTGATCCAGCTTCCTTTCATTTCTGGCGGAATTTCACCTTCAAGCCATTGTTCCACATAATATATAATGCCATTTGGAAGGTAGGGAGATGGGCGATAGAAGTTAATGGTTTTCTTTACTTTTTTTGAAATAGCCGATGTTACTATTTTTCTATTTTTGCCACCGATTATAATCTGCTCGATTACGAAAAGTATCTTCCATATCGTTGGATTTTTCTCTCTATTGAGTAGGAATCTAACTTTCTTTTCAACATATGCTTTTGAAGTTGATTCGCTCATTTTTCTATAGCACCCACTTTTCCGAATCATAGTATAATCTTTTAAGATATAATATTATCTTGTTACAATTTACTGTTTTAATTTTGAATTAATTTTATGGTATTATATTTTATTGATTAAAGCCAATTTGGCCATGGCAAATGAGTCTTTGTTGCAATTTTCTTGAATTCCTTATTTATATTTTTATCAATTTTTAGTATGAGGACTGAATATATTATTGCACCTAAGAAAACAGGAATTATTGTAGTTAACATACTTGAAGTAGTTACCAGAATTCTATATATACCTACAAAGATTCCCATTGCTCCTGCTGCAATGAAGATATTAATTATATTTGAATATTCCAAGCTTATGTTCATGATTCTTGATAAGTATCGACCTGCCAAAACCGAATTTAAAGCTAAGGTAATTAATGTTGCTAATGCAGCTCCATCAATTCCTATTATGGGGATCAATGCAATATTCAGTACTATATTTCCGGTAGTTCCAATTGCAGTTGCCTTGAAAGATTCTTTTTGGAAGTCTAAAGCACCAAGATACATTGTGAATAAATATTGAAATACATTGACCACTTGAGCTATCAAAATTAATATAAGTGTGATATATCCGCCTGAAAACTCAGGCCCATACAGATTATAAAGCAACCTATCTCCTAAAATGATACCCCCCATCATTACAGGTATGGCTAATATCAATGAATAATTAATTGCTTTGGACAGTGATATTTCAATGAGTTCAATTTCTTCATTTTTTCCCCAGCGGCTTACCTTTGGCCAAAGGGTCGAACGAATTGCGAGAGTTGTGAAAGACGCAAGAGCGGCAAATTGAACTGATATCTGATAAATTCCTACATCTGTGTTTCCGAGATAATATCCAATTAGAATTCGGTCTGCATATGAATATATAAGTATTCCACTAGAAGTCAAAAATAACCAAAATGAAAATGTTGAAAGGTTTTTTACGTGTCTCCATTCAAAATGAGTGATACGCAAATGAAAAAATGGTAATGATATTATTATTGAAACAATTATTCCGGCAACAAATCCGCCAGCCAATCCAGCCAATCCATATCCCAAGAAAACCGCTACAATTTGAAAAACCGTTCTTGACATATCTCCTATATAGCTTCCGATTGCATGGATGCCCATTTTTCCGCAACCTGCTATTCCATTATAAAGTGGCCCCCTCATTATTGATAATATCAGTGCTATTAACAGCCATACCAAAATCCCTGCATTATTTAAATCAACAAAATAACTGCGGAATATTAATATTGCGATCAATATGGCAAATGTGAACAAGATCCTTAAAAAAAAAGCTGCACTGAAATAGGCATCTTGTTCCTCACCTTCACTAATTCTTTTTATGGCAGCGCCGCCAACCCCGCCATCGGTTATCATGCTAATAATGCTATAATAAGCCATAAAGAGGAAATATGCACCGAGAACACTTGCACCTACAGTGCGCGCAAAATATATCGTGCTTAAAAAGCCAATTACTGTAAGTGCAATTTGGCCGCTGAAAGATATTATACTCTGACGCTGTATTTCTCCAATTCCCATTATTTTGGAAACTAAGGCAGTGAATATTGGCATAATTATAATTGTTGTTATTTGAAGGATATGGCTTATTTAGTCCATTTGTTATTCTTTATCATGACATATATTCTAATTATTTCACAACTTTTTCATATCCTCCTCAACCATCATTTTCACCAGTTCTTTAAGACCCACTTTTGATTTCCATCCCAACTTATCCCTAGCTTTGGTTGGATCACCAATCAGTATATCTACTTCAGTAGGCCTGTAATAACGCGGATCAATCTCGATTAGAATATCACCGGTCGTAGCGTCAATTCCAACTTCATCCACGCCTTCACCCTGCCATTCAAGCTCAATCCCAACTTCTCCAAATGCAAGCTCAACAAACTCCCTTACAGAATGTGTTTTGCCTGTAGCAATCACAAAATCATCAGGCTCGTCCTGCTGGAGCATGAGCCACATAGCTTCCACATAATCCCCTGCAAATCCCCAGTCACGTTTTGCATCCAGATTTCCAAGGTAAAGTTTATCCTGCAAGCCTTTCTTGATCTTTGCCACAGCCATTGTGATCTTTCTTGTGACGAAAGTCTCACCACGTATGGGGGATTCGTGGTTGAATAATATGCCGTTACATGCAAACATGCCGTAAGCTTCACGATAGTTAATAGTAATCCAGTAAGCGTACAACTTTGCGGCAGCATAGGGACTTCTTGGATAGAATGGAGTTGTTTCTTTTTGAGGAATCTCCTGAACTTTTCCGTAGAGTTCACTTGTTGATGCCTGGTAGAACTTAGTTTTCTTTTCCATTCCAAGTATGTGTATAGCTTCCAGTAACCTAAGGGTTCCAAGTGCATCTGAGTTTGCTGTATATTCGGGAGTTTCGAATGAGACCTGTACATGGCTTTGAGCGGCTAGGTTATAGATCTCGTCAGGCTGGGTTTCCTGGATTATCCTTATAAGGTTCGTAGAATCAGTGAGATCACCATAGTGCATAAAAAAGTTTACGTTTCTCTCATGTGGATCTTTGTAGAGATGATCGATGCGTGAAGTATTGAAGGAAGAGGATCTTCTTTTGATTCCGTGTACAATATATCCTTTGTTAAGCAGGAACTCGGCCAAATATGCACCGTCTTGACCTGTTATTCCAGTTATTAACGCTGTTTTAGTCATTTAATTACCTCTGTCATCTGCAATAATATTATTTTTTAATGTAAGTTACTAAATTACAAATTTTAATTTAGCTCTTGAATTTTTCTAAAATAATCCACAGTTTTTTCCAAACCATCTTTTAATCCGACCTTTGGTTCCCAGCCAAGAATTTCTTTAGCCCTGCTGATGTCTGGCCTCCTGACTTTTGGATCATCAACTGGTAGATCATTGAATACTATTTTAGACTTCGTTTCTATTATTTCAAGAACCTCTTTTGCAAACTCAAGTACTGTCATTTCCACAGGATTACCCAGATTAACAGGTTCACAAAAGTCAGACATCATTAGTTTGTAGATCCCATCGATAAGATCTGATACATAGCAAAAGGAACGTGTCTGTGTTCCATCACCATAAACTGTGATATCTTTCCCTTTCAAAGCCTGATTGATGAAATTAGGTACAACACGTCCATCACCTGCTCGCATTCGTGGACCATACGTGTTGAATATACGGACAATTCTTGTCTCCATTTTATGATGACTGTGGTATGCCATGGTGATAGCTTCAGCATATCGCTTTGCTTCATCATATACTCCCCTTGGTCCAATAGGATTGACATTGCCCCAGTAACTCTCAGGTTGTGGGTTTACCAGAGGATCGCCATAGACTTCGGACGTAGAAGCCAGCAGGAACCTTGCATCCTGCTCTTTTGCAAGCCCGAGCATATTGTATGTGCCCAAAGCTCCTACTTTAAGGGTTTGAATTGGTAATTCAAGGTAATCAACAGGAGATGCAGGGCTTGCAAGATGGAATATGTAATCTATCTTGTCTCCAAAATATATTGGCTTAGTGATATCATGCTTTAAATATGTGAATCTATCTGATCTAATATGGTCTATATTTTTTGTATTTCCTGTTACAAGATTATCTATGCAAATGACTTCGTGACCTTTCTCAAGCAAAAAGTCACATAAATGCGACCCTAAAAAACCTGCACCACCGGTTACTATTGATCTCATATTATCACGCTCTAGAACTCTATTGAAGAAGAGTCTCCTATATTTAATGAATTGTGCTTGCCAATGACATTTGCATCATCTCCTACTATTGAGGACTGCAGGTTCACTTTTGATATATGTGTGCGTGAACCAATAACGCTGTCTGATATGATGGAACTCTCCACGGTGCTTTCCTCTGCAATAGATGCATAGGGTCCAACCACTGAATTGAGTATTTTCACATTCTTTCCGATTGCTACCGGGTGTATTATTACAGAATCAATACTTTTATGATCAAGGTCGATGTTCTCTTTTTCATTCAACAATACTTTATTTGTTTCAAGGAGTGATTTTGCATGACCACAGTCGTACCAGCTGGAAACTTCAAATGTTTTCAGTCTGCCGCCTTGTTGTATCATTTCCTGCAGTGCATCTGTCAACTGGTATTCTCCACGTGATCTTGTATCATTCTTTATCATCTGTTCAAGGACCCCAAACAGCATCTGTGTATCCTTTACAAAGTATACTCCTGCAATTCCCAGGTTTGATGCTGGTTTTTCTGGTTTTTCCTCAAGCTTTTTAATACAAGGCGAGGCCTGCTCGAGTTCAACGATTCCATATTTTCTGGGGTCCTCAACTTCTCTTACACCAATTGAACCTGCGCATTTTTCATTTTTAGTGTGCATTTTATAGAAATCCATATATCCTGATTTAAATATCATATCTCCAAGGGCTATCATAACATCCGAACCTCTTGTATATTCACGTGTTATATACACGGAATGCCCAAGGCCAAGCCTGTTGACCTGTTCTACATACCTGATGTTAAATATATCTCGATAGTGCTCATTGACATATGATATCAACTGTTCTTTATGATATCCGACAACAAGGATGATCTCTTCTGGTTCAAGATCTATCATTCTGTCGAGAATATGCCCGATAATAGGTTTACCTGCTATGTATACCATGGGTTTTGGCTTGGTATGGGTGTGTGGAAAAAGGCGTGTTCCGGTTCCTGCGGCAGGAATTATGACTTTCATTTTGAATCTCCATTTTTAAAGTTTAATCTATAATGTCCTGAGATGTGTGAAGTCTTTACAAATTGCCATTTATATCTATAATAATTACTGCACATGGTTCAATAAAATCAGTGCAGTTTAAAAGAGCAATTCGAACCTCATTATTTTCTCCCATACTCATCATCGAACCGAACAATATCATCCTCACCAACATACTCCCCAAGCTGCACCTCAATGATCTCAAGCGGTAACTTCCCTGGATTCGACAACCTGTGTCTGATACCAGCCTTGATGAACGTACTCTCACCCTGCCGCAGGAAATACTTCTCGCCATTATTCTCGACACAGGCCATTCCTTCAACAACGACCCAGTGTTCGCTTCTGTGATGGTGCATTTGAAGGCTCAGTTTCTTGTGAGGGAAGACAATTATGTTCTTGATCTTATGCCGCTCTGAGTTTTCCAGGATAGTGTATGAACCCCATGGTCTGTATACGGTCTGGTGGAGTTGTATCCGTTCATCCTCCTTATCCTTAAGTGCAGATACGACATCCTTGACCTTCTGGCTGCTGTCCTTTGGGCAAACAAGCAGTGCATCGGGAGTATCCACAATGATCATATCTTCTACATCAATAAGTGAGACGATTTTATCAGCTCTTGAGTAAATCAGATTGCCTGATGAATTGATAAGAACATCATCACAGTTGTGTATAATATTATTGTTTTTGTCTTTGTCAAACTCTTCATAGAGGGCGCTGAAGTTACCCATATCACTCCATCTTTCTTGAAGTTTAACAACTGCGACACGATCAGATCTTTCCATAATTCCGTAGTCAATGGAAACAGAGGGCATTTTCTCATAAATCTCTGTTATTTTTTCTGAACTTGTGAAGGCAGCAGAAATGTTCGGCTCATACTTTTCAAGCTCTTCGAAAAAAACATCTGTGTCAAAAAGGAACATTCCGCTATTCCAAACACATCCATTTTCAATATGCTTTTTTGCCATGGAGATATCTGGTTTTTCCTTGAATTCTGACACCTTGAATCCAATTCCAATTGAATTTGCCGGTTTAATGTATCCATAACCTGTATGTGGGGATGTGGGTGCAATCCCGAATGTCAGCAGGTGATCCGAAGTAAGTTCCTCAGCATTTCTGATGCTTTCCATTGCACTCTTATCAAGTATATGGTCTGATGAAAATATCCCTACAAGAGATCTTCCAAAACGTTTCTTAATCTCATCCATCCCAAAAGTGATTGCAGGGAGTGTATTTTTACCGATGGGTTCCAGCAGTATGTTATCAGCTGGAATCTCATAGCCCAGTTCTTCGATCTGTCCACTAACAAAGAACCTTTGAGTTTCATTTGTTACTACGAATATCTCTGAGATATCTGATAGCTCCAGGCATCTGAGCACAGTGTCCTGAAAAAGCGATCTTTCATTTAATTTCAGAAATTGTTTTGGATATTGTTCCCGGCTCAAGGGCCACAGGCGAGTTCCAGAGCCGCCAGCAAGTATGATGGATTTGATAAAAATGCCTCCGCTTAGCTACTTAGAGTTATTCCATTGTTTTGGTCAATAAATGAACATACAAATATATAAAAGGATTGTATTTTATTTATGGTGCAGGATAATAATGTGTCCCTAGTTTGCTTTCAATATTACCTTAATCTCAATTTTTAAGTACTATTAATTAGTACTGTTAATCCAATCATACCCCCAAAGTCAAAGTATCCCCATCTACTTCTACAAGTGATCGCATGTCATACAAAATTATCGAAAAAAAGGAACTAGCTCCTAATGTGCACCAGATGAAAATTCTGGCACTTGACGTTGCTAAAGCTGCAAAGGCAGGTCAGTTCATTATACTACGTATTGATGAGGCCAGTGAAAGAATACCACTAACAATTGCTGATTTTGATGCAACTGATGGTACAATCACATTAATCTTCCAGGAAATGGGCAAGACTACAAAAAAGCTTGCAAAGCTGACGGCTTCAGATGAAATTCTGGACTTTGTTGGTCCTCTTGGCACACCTGCTGATGTGAGGGAACTTGGCACAGTTATCCTTGTAGGTGGTGGTATCGGTATAGCTCCTATATATCCACAGGCAAAGGCATACCGCAAGGCAGGCAATAAAGTAATATCTGTGATCGGTGCCAGGAACGAAAGCTTCCTTATCTTTGAAGATGAGATGAGGGCTGCAAGCGATGAACTTCATGTTGCAACCGATGATGGTTCTAAAGGTCATCATGGCTTTGTAACAGATGTTGTAAAGAATATTCTTGACAGCGGTGAAAAGGTTGATAGGGTAGTTGTCATAGGCCCTCCAATTCTCATGCGTGTGGCAGCAGGTATGCTGGAACCTTATGGTGTTGAAACACTTGTAAGCCTTAATCCTATAATGATCGATGGCACTGGCATGTGCGGTGGATGCAGGGTTTCCATTGGCGGTGAGACCAAATTTGCCTGTGTGGACGGACCTGAATTCGATGCACATAAAGTAGATTTTAATCTTTTGATGAGTCGTCTTGCGCTCTACAAGAATGAGGAATCAGAATGTCTTGATATGCATGATCATAAATGCACCTGCAAGGGTGAGAAATAATGGTTGAAAGACAGGTAATGCCATTACAGGATCCTAAAGAGCGGGCACAAAACTTCAATGAGGTTGCACTGGGTTATACTGATGAGCAGGCACTTGCTGAAGCTTCACGATGCATTGAGTGCAAGAATCCTAAATGCGTGGAAGGATGCCCTGTAAATATTGATATACCTGGTTTCATTGTCAGTATAAAAGAAGGGGATTTTGACAGGGCTATTGACACTATTAAACTTACCAACACACTTCCTGCAGTATGTGGACGTGTCTGTCCTCAGGAAGCTCAGTGTGAGCTACACTGTATACTTGCAAAGAAGAGCGATCCTGTTGCTATTGGAAGACTCGAGCGCTTCTGTGCAGACCATGAAAGGAAAAGAGGTGTAACTCCTCCCGTACGTGCTGAGTCCACAGGTAAAAAAGTTGCAGTTATAGGTGCCGGACCTGCAGGTCTTACAGCAGCAGCAGACCTTGCAAAAGAAGGTCATGATGTAACAATATTCGAATCCCTGCATGATACTGGTGGTGTCCTTACATATGGAATTCCTGAATTCAGGCTTCCAAAGGCAATAGTACAGGAAGAAGTTGAATACATCAAGCAGCTTGGTGTTGAGGTTAAGGTTGATTACGTCATCGGGAAAATAAAGACCCTCGATGAACTGAGGAAGGAGTTCGATGCTGTTTTCCTTGGAACCGGTGCGGGCTTACCAAGGTTCATGGGCATTGAAGGCGAGAACCTCAATGGCGTTTACTCTGCAAACGAGTTCCTCACAAGGGTTAATCTGATGAAGGCATACCAGTTCCCTGCTTACGATACACCTATCAAAAGAGGAAAGAAGGTCATTGTAGTTGGTGGTGGTAATGTTGCAATGGATGCTGCACGCAGTGCACTTCGTCTTGGTGCTGATGAGGTAAGTATAGTCTATCGCCGAAGCGAGGCCGAACTCCCTGCAAGGAGGGAAGAGGTGGAGAATGCAAAGGAAGAAGGTATTGTGTTCAGGCTGCTCAGCAATCCTGTGCGTATTCTCGAAGGCGAGAACATGACGGTAAACGGAGTGGAATGCATCAGGATGGAACTTGGAGAGCCCGATGAGTCCGGACGCAGAAGCCCTGTTCCTGTGGAAGGTTCTGAACATGTGCTGGATGCTGATATTGTTATCATAGCCATAGGTACATCACCCAATCCTATGATATTCTCAGGTTCAACTGGTCTGGAAACCAATTCAAGAGGAACCATTATAGTTGATGATTCCGGCAAGACCTCACTTGATAATGTCTATGCAGGCGGGGATGTTGTGACAGGTGCTGCAACGGTTATCAGTGCCATGGGAGCAGCCAAGATTGCTGCACAGGCTATAAATGAGTATCTTACTGACTAACTTTCTTATCCGGCTTTGTCCGGAATCTTTTCATTTATTCTTTTTTCCTGAACATCTTTTTAACTTATAAGCCCAGAACTCTCCTTTCGTAAGATGGGCATGCTAAATTGAAGATTAAAATGCACATTAAATCTTTGATTTAGTGTGAGATGAATGGCGTACTATCCGAATGCAACATAAACTTAATAAACTATCTATAGTTATATGGTAATTAGCACCAACAAGACAAGTTACATTAGACGTTTTGAAAAAATATGTAGATAACTAAGGTAAGAATAATGCTTTTGACCAGGAAATACAAAATTCAAGTATCCGATGAACAAAAAGATATTCTTTGGAATATATCTGAACAATGTAGACTTGTTTATAATAATGCATTGTCTGAAAGAAAATCTGCATGGGAAAATGAGAATCGTTCTGTAAAATACATTGAACAACAAAACGATTTACCTGGACTTAAAAAGCAATATTCTAATATTAATATTGTTTATAGTAAAACCTTACAAAGTGTTCTTAAAAAATTAGATGCTAATTATAAATCGTTCTTTGGTTTATGGAAAAAAGGAAATAAAGATGCAAGGCCACCGAAATTCAAAGGTAAAAAATATTTCATCACAATTCCATATAATCAAAGTGGATTCAAAATAACGGATAATATTATTACATTTTCTCATAAATATAATAATATTAAATTATCATTTGAAATACCAGATGATTTGCAAGAAACAAAGATCAAACAATGGGAAATTTATAATACAATTCCATATAAAGCATCGGGTGATTTTTATTTATCATGTATAATTGAAATACCTGTTATAAAAAAATATGTTGATAATGATAAATATCAGGCGATTGATTTGGGTATTTCAAAAACTGTTACTGCAATAAATTCCAATGTCAAGTTCTTTGAATCGGTGAATCCACGGCCAGATAAATACTGGAATCCTAAAATAGATGCTATAAAATCAAGACGTGACCATTGTAAAAAAGGCAGTACCAGATGGAAACGATTACATGCTTCTTATAGAAAGATGCAAAGAAAAAGCAACAATCAAGTTAAAGATTATCAACATAAATTATCCAAAACAATGATTGAGAATACCAAAGCCAATACGATTATCGTAGGCGACCTTAATGTTAAAAATATGGGCAGATCTAAAATAAAAGCTCTCAATCGCTCCACTCAAAATAATGGATATTTATCTCGTTTCATCGAATTTTTGACCTATAAAGCCGAATTTGCAGGTAAAAGAATAATAAAAATTGATGAGAGTTATACGTCAAAGACATGCTGTTCCTGTGGAAAACAACACACAATGCCATTGAATCAGCGTGAAATGATATGTGATTGTGGTAATATGATAGATAGAGATAGAAACAGTGCTATCAATATCATGCTACGTTACCTATCACAGAATGCCATTTGGACAGGCTATCAAGATTTTCTTGATAATTTACAAACAGAGCTACAACTTGTAGTTACTTGTAAGAATCCTCATGCGTAAGCGTGGAGTAGTTCAAGCTGGTATATAGTAAATGATTTCAATGAAAAAAGGCAGTTCTTTTTCAAGCAGATCCAAAAGATCACATCTCAAAACTGTGAACAATTCTTCTGGCAAAAACAAAGTCTCTGGAAGGAAAAGACCAAAAACAAGCACTGCTCAAAAAAGCTCAGGCCAGAGATATGCAAGCAATGAAAAGGACTATATTTTCTGGTGCAGGGGCTGCAATGTTCCGCTTATAGAAAAAGGCTGCAATATTTGTGGAAAAGAAGGGGAAAAGATAAACCTTTCACAACCTGCAGATGTGAGGTTTTGTTCTCCTTATGAACGAAGCATCCTTAATGACCTGCTTTTATCATTATTTGCCTGTAATCCTCTCGGTGAGCGGGTCATTCTCCTGAACAAGATTCCCGGGGATGATAAGACCGATGAGATCATAGTTGACGGTCTGTTCTTTGGAATCCTTCGCTTTGATATGTACAAAATGGACTACGCTTTCGAAGTATCAGCTTTGGGTGCCAGCATCCTTCTGGAGTATAGCAGCCGAAAAAGCATAGTGCTGAAAAAAAGTTCCAGGCATCTTAATGGCAAAAAGGTAAATTATGATCTGGTAGAATCCATTTCCTCCGATGTCCGGAAAAATGATATTGTACTTGTAAGATCTGGAAACCTTACCGGGTTTGGGATAGCATACTGCGATGCAAAAGATGCAGCTTCTGTAGATGGTCCGGTACTGAGGGTCAGAAAGATCGATTCGCAACAGGTTTCGTTGAATGCAAAGCTTGCCACAATGGATGATGTAGTGAATGCAAACCTTGTTCATATACGCAAGCTTGGTAAGAACGCCATTAACACAATAAAAGGCATTGCAAACCAGAAAGATCACAAAGGTCTGCCTGTCAATGTATCATTTAGCGGTGGAAAGGACAGCCTTGTGATACTTGATCTGAGCATCAGCGCAGTTAAGAACGGGAAAGTTAAGGCATTTTTCCTCAATACCGGCATTGAATTCCCTGAAACAGTGGATTTTGCTCATAATTATTGCAGGGATAACAATATCGAACTGATCGAAAAAAAGGCAGTTTCTGATTTCTGGGACAATGTGGATGCATTTGGTCCTCCTGCAAAGGATTTTCGCTGGTGCTGCAAGATATGCAAACTTGCTCCTGCAAATGCTGCTATGGAGGATTGTCTTAAGAATGCTCCCACATGCATAACCGTAGACGGGAAAAGAAGGTATGAATCATTTTCCCGGGCCAATATTTCCACAAGTGAAAAGAATCCTTTTGTTCCTGGTCAGCTTAATATTTTCCCTATAAAGGATTGGAAAGCCATAGAGGTCTGGCTGTACATCTATTGGAGAAAAATCAAATACAACCCTCTTTATGATCTTGGTTTTGAAAGGGTGGGGTGTTACCTGTGCCCTGCAGCCCTTTCGGCGGAATATAATCGTCTAAAGGATCTGCATCCTCAGTTACATGAGCGTTGGGAATCGTTCCTTATGCAGTGGGCAGAAAAGAATGGCTTGTCTGAGCAATTCATTGAGCATGGTTTGTGGAGATGGAAAGAGCTTCCCCCCAAGATGCTAAAACTCTGTGAAAAATTGGGAATCTCTCCATCAGCAAGTGTTAGTAATTCATCGTTCGCTGTAAATATCACTTCAGGAATCTCCCCATGTAAAGCTGGGGGTTATAGTATTGAAGCCTCTATACATGGTTTTTCAATGAAACGGACCATGGATGTCATGAATATTATTGGAAAAATGGTTTTTTCTGAAGAGCTTGGTCTTTTGATGATAAAGATGGATTCCTCAACTGTAAAGATATTTTCATCCGGCAGTCTTGTGATAAATTCTGAAAATAAGGATCTTGCAGATTCTCTTTTCAGGGAGGTCTCAAGCCAGTTATTAAAGGCTCATAAATGTACAGGATGTGGTATATGCCTCAAAGTATGCCCCGTAAACGCTATTACTATCAAAGATGGCTCTGTGCAGATAGATGATACTTGCATCAGGTGTGGCAAATGCACGGATTCCTGCGTAGTGCTCAAATATGCAGGTAAATTATCCTGAACTACACATATTGTTTTTCACGGTGAATTATTAATAGGTTGAATATTATATTATTGGAAAAAAGAACGGTCAAATGGTGAAAATGCTTCGAACAGGAAATGATGGACTTTCAAGAATAATACTCACATTCCGCAGGTATAATTCCATTTTGAACAATTTTGCATGATAGCGTTTTTCAAACATAATTAATATCAATCTTATTTTTATATATTCAGGAAAAGCTTGTTTTGGTTGCATTCTTATTGAACAAGCAGAACATATTTTCCAGAGCATATAATCAAAATCATTACCAAGCAAAATGATGAACTTTTATTGTCGACCTGCGGAATGTGAGATAATA
>Ga0265295_1001094_pt1 | contig 49736 bp, 44 predicted proteins | sample Munlansysbiofilm_FD_192503 | JGI IMG/M metagenome (GOLD analysis project Ga0265295, IMG submission 192503) | Leachate microbial communities from a municipal landfill in Southern Ontario, Canada - Methane capture system biofilm | ecosystem: Engineered > Solid waste > Landfill > Unclassified ...
CTTGCCGTTCAGCTAACGGTTCCCGTCATCAGGGTCCGTAGAGGACTTTCACCTCCAAGTCAACGATTGACCACCACGATCAATCATCTGGTGCTTACGCACCACGCGCCATGCCTGGCGCACCAAGCAAAGGGGGATGCCAAGTGCCATCCCCCGATGAAAAACCGCGACCGGAAAGAAACGTCGCTTCGTTAGTGAAGAAAAATCTTCTCAACCCGCTCGAAAACTTGATTCTCATCACTGCCGTCGGCCAAGGCCAGCTCCTTGACCAACAGCTTGCGGGTCAGATCGAGAACCTTCTTCTCACCGTAGGAAAGCTCCTTGTTTTCCTTGAGCTGGTACAGTTCCCGCAGGACCGAGGCGACCTCGAAAAGATCGCCGGAGCGAATCTTTTCGTTGTATTCCCGCTGCCGACGACTCCAGGAAGCGATCATGCCGCAGGCACCATGCTTCTCTTCGAGGAGATCGTAAATCGAGGCGATACGGTCCTTATGAATGAGGTTCCGCAAACCGACCTGGCTGGCATTACCCACCGGTACCATGATCGTCATATCGCTGTCGACAATGCGCAACACGTAGAAATCGTGCCTTTCTCCGGAAAATTCCCTGGTTTCGATCGCCTCGATTTTCCCTACGCCTTGAGCGGGGTAAACCGCCATCTCACCGATTTTAAACATTTGGGTGCTCCTTCCGCTAACATTGACGAAGAATAAAATTTAGCACAGAAGACCCGCCCCGTCAAGGCAAGACACGGAGAAACAAGCACTTAGCCAAATTCGACCGGCAGCGCCCCCCATATCACCAGACAAAAAAGCGGGCCTTTGCAGGCCCGCCCGTCGCGGCGGTTCCGCCTCTCCGGCAGCGGTTGCCTAACGCAGACCCGCCTCGGTGTAGTTGACGATGAAGGCATCAAGGGCGACCCTCTGCTCCGGTGTCAGCTCACCGAAGCAAAGACCACGCCGACGCATAGGAAGGAAACCGTAATCAAGGGGGCAATCGGAAACCGCCTGGACCGGAACCCTCCCCAGTGCCAGGCTCTCGTCGTGAAAAAGATCGAGTTCGTCGGCGGCTTCGGTGAGTTCGCCGTCGCCAAGATAGCGAAAGGCCAGGCCGCCGGCGCTGATATCGATAACATGGAACATTGTCTCAGGGGCTGAGCGGACTCGCGCCAACGCCCTTCCATGGGTCAAAAACCGGCGATGTCTTCGAGCAGTCCGCACCTGTTCCATGGCTCCCAAACCTCCCGCGCTATCAAGGGTTGAAATCACCCGTACCTGTGATAGATTGCAAAATTCACACCACAAAAAACACAGGGTTTTCTGGGAAAAAGGTCTCTCTTCGCGGGCGTTCTGTAAAAAATTCCGACATTTTTGGGGAGAATTTTACATTTCCGCCCCCCCAGGCAAATCAATATTCATCCATGTCGATACGGAAGAAGTCCTGGGCGCGTGGGCGCTCCTGGTCGACGGCATAGCGGGTCGGCGCGGTTCCCGGCGCGAAGGCCTCAATCATGGCATTCGCCTGGGTCTCGGAAGCAAGCAGGCCGGTGCGAGGATCGATGGCGCAGAATTCCATCATATCGGGAACAGGGAAATCGGTCGCCGGCCAAGACTTGACCGCCTCCTTCATAAAGGAAAGCCAGGCAGGCAGCGCCGCCCGCGCCCCCGTCTCCTTGTGCCCCAGGGGGCGCTCCTGGTCGTAGCCGGTCCAGGAAACCGCCAACAATTGCGGCACATAGCCGACGAACCAGGCATCCTTCAGGTCATTGGTGGTGCCGGTCTTACCCGCCGCCGGCCGCCCCAGCTCCTTGGCCCTCTGCCCGGTGCCGTTCTGAATGACGCTTTCCATGAGGTTGGTGATCAGATAGGAGGTTTCCGGAGAGATCACCCGCTCGCGCCGAACGGAGAGCAGACGCTGCTCCGCACGGGTTCCTCCCGGGAAGTCGCCGGGGTAGATCGACTCCAGAACCCGTCCGTCGCGATCGGTCACCCGGGTCACATAAAAGGGCGCCACCCGCACCCCGCCGTTGGCAAAGGCGCTGTAAGCCGTCGCCAGCTCCAGGGGGGTCACGGCCGAGGAACCGAGCGCCAGGGTCAGGTCACGATTGAGGGGGGATTCGATGCCGAGTTTTTTGGCATAGTCGATGGCATAACCGACCCCGATATCCTCAAGGATTTTGATCGTGACGATATTGTTCGAATGGGTCAGCGCCTCACGGAAGGTCAGGGGCCCCCGAAACTTGTGATCATAGTTCTGCGGCCGCCAATCCTCCTTGCCCCGCTGCGGGTAGATCAGGGGCGTGTCGAGGATCACCGTCGCCGGGGTGTAGCCCTTGTCCAGAGCCGCCGCATAGATGATCGGCTTGAAAGCCGAACCGGACAGCCGCCGGGCCTGGATCACCCGATTGAACTGACTGCGATAGAAATCGTAGCCGCCAACCATGGCCTTGACCTCGCCGGAAGCGGGGTCAAGAGCCACCAGCGCCCCTTGCGCCTCCGGTTCCTGATCCAGGGCGAGGGTGAGGCGACCGTCTTCGGCGACCTGTTGGACCCGCACCCGCAAGAGCGACCCGACGGGTAACCGGGTCTCCTTGCCGTTGGCGTTGCCGACCGGAGTCTGGTCGGCGGCCACCACCCGGACCTTGCCGGCCCAGCCCATGCCCTTGAAGGGAATCTCCCCCCAGCGATTGCCGAAGCGCGCCTGCAGGGCTTGGGGGGTCGCTCCCGTCAAAACCGCATCAAAAAGGCTTCCCTCCGCCGGCGGACGGGCTTCAAGTTCCGGCGCCTGCTCGGCGAGGAAATCGTCGATCTCGGTCGCCTTGAGCACGCGCTCCGGCCCCCGGTAGCCGTAGCGCCGGTCATGCTCCTGAAGATTTTCCCGCACCGCGCGCTGGGCGGCCGTCTGCATGGCGAGGTTCATGGTGGTGCGGATCTCCAATCCGCCGGTATAGAGCATCTCCTCGCCGTAAGCCTTTTCCAGGTAGCGCCGCACCTGTTCGGTAAAGTAGGCCGCCTCATGGGTATGGGCGTTGGTACGGGGATGGATGGTCAAAGCTTCGGACAGGGCCGCCGTCGCCTCCGCCTCGCTGATGTAGCCGTCCTCGACCATACGTCCAAGAACATATTTCTGACGTTCTTTGGCCCGCTCGAAGTTGCGGTAGGGAGAATAGCGACTCGGCGCCTGGGGGAGGCCCGCCAGCATCGCGCACTCGGCGAGGGTCAGCTCTTCGACATTCTTGTTGTAGTAATTCTCCGCCGCGGCCTGCACCCCGTAAGCGCCGTGGCCGAGATAGATCTGATTGAGATAGAGATAAAGCAGTTCGTCCTTGGTGAGGCGCTTCTCCATGCGCCAGGCGAGAATCGCCTCTTTGAACTTGCGGGAGAACTTCTTTTCCGGGGTCAGCAGCAGACCCTTGGCAATCTGCTGGGTGATGGTGCTCCCCCCCTGGACGACGCCGCCGGCCTTGAGGTTTTTCAGGGCGGCGCGGAGTATAGAAAAGAGGTCGATGCCTTGATGTTCGAAGAATTTGGAGTCCTCGGCAGCAACAAATGCGCGCACCAGTCGCTCCGGCATGCGCGCCACCGGCACGACGATGCGCCGTTCCCGGTAGAATTCGGCGATGACCGCGCCGTCGTCGCTGAGGACCCGGCTGATGACCGGCGGTCGGTAATCGCTCAAGGAATCGACTTTGGGCAGGGAACCGGCAACATAAAAGTAGGCGCCGGCAAGGGCGCCGATCCCGAGCAGGACGAGGACCAGGCCGGACCAGAGAAGGAAACGAATCAGCGTGGACATGGGCAAACCACCTCGAAAATCGGTAAAAAATTGTTCATCCATACCACAAACGACCGCCCCTGGCCATTTATTTTGCCGTCCCCCGGGAGGCGTGATATAGTGACGCTCCCCGGGGCATAGGGCCGCTGCCCTTAGTGTCCAACCCCGCTTTCCCCCGGTGAGGAGGCTCCATGTACCGGCGCACCAAAATCGTCGCCACAATCGGCCCCGCCAGCGAATCGGAACAGATGCTGCTCGCTTTGATGGAGGCCGGCACGGACGTCTTCCGTCTGAATTTTTCCCACGGTGACCACGCCGGCAAAGCCCGTATCATTCGCCGTCTCCGCGATCTTTCCCGGCAGCGGCGGCAGGCGGTTGCCATTCTCGCCGATCTGCAGGGACCGAAGATCCGCGTCGGCCACCTGCGCGACGGCGCCATGCCCCTGCGCACTGGCCAGGAGGTGATTCTCACCGCCCGCGAGCTGCTCGGTGAGGGGATGGTCATCCCCAGCGATTACAAGGGCCTTCCGCAGGATGTCAAGCCCGGCGACGCCATTCTCCTCGACGACGGCCTGCTCGAACTGCGGGCGCTTGCCGTCAACGACGAAGATGTCCGCTGTCAGGTGGTAGTCGGCGGCACCCTCAAGGACCGCAAGGGGATCAACCTCCCCGGCGCCCGGGTCTCCATCCCCGCCATGACGGAAAAGGATCACGAGGATCTGCGTTTTTGCCTCGGTCAGGAGATCGACTATCTGGCCCTCTCTTTCGTCCAGCAGGCCGCCGACGTCCTCGCACTCAAGGAACAGCTTTACCAGGAAAAGAGCGCCCTGCGCGTCATCGCCAAGATCGAGAAGCCGCAGGCGGTGGAGGATTTCGCCGCCATCCTCGACGCCGCCGACGGCATCATGGTGGCACGGGGGGATCTCGGCGTGGAGATGAATCCCGAGAAGGTGCCGCTGATCCAGAAGCGCATCATCCGCCTCTGCAATGAAGCGGGCAAACCGGTCATCACCGCCACCCAGATGCTCGAAAGCATGATCCACAATCCGCGCCCCACCCGCGCCGAGACCTCAGACGTCGCCAACGCCATCCTCGACGGCACCGACGCCGTCATGCTTTCCGGCGAAACCGCCGCCGGCAAATATCCGGTGGAGGCGGTTTCGCTCATGGTCCGGGTCGCCCACGACGTGGAGCAGGATCCGGTGCTGAAAAGCAAGGTTTATCACCCGATCCCTGAGATTCTCGGCTACCGGCGCCTTTCCGAAGCCATCGGCCAGGCCGCCTGCCGGGTGGCGGAGATGGTCGGCGCTACCGCCATCCTTGCCTTTACCCAGACCGGCTCCACCGCCGCGCTGGTCGCCAAATATCGCCCCGACCTGCCGATCTTCGCCATCACCCCGTCCCAGACCGCCCGCCGCCGCCTCTGTCTCTACGCCGGCATCCACGCCCTGCGGGTCGCCATCGAGGGGGATACGGAAGCGCAGATCCGCTCGGTGGAACAGGTCATCCTCTCCCGCGGCGTCCTGCGCCGGGGGGATATCGTCGTCATCACCATGGGCAGCCCGGTCTCTTCCCCCGGCACCACCAACCTGCTCAAGGTTCATCGCCTGGGGACCGGGAATTTCTACGAGGTTTACTAGCCAAGGAGTACCCATGTCAGACTGTAAAAAAGCTGTGGTTCTCTACAGCGGCGGGCTCGACTCCACCACCTGCATGGCCATCGCCCGGGTCGAGGGTTTCGCCCCTTACGCCATGAGCTTCGCCTACGGCCAGCGGCATACCGTCGAACTCGACCGCGCCCGGCGCTATGCACCGCTGGTGGGGGCGGTCGAGCACCAACTGGTGGAAATCGACCTGCGTCGCATCGGCGGCAGCGCCCTCACCGGCGATCTGGAAGTGCCCAAGGAGGGAGTGCGCGAGGGGGAGATCCCGGTCACCTACGTGCCGGCGCGCAACACGATCTTTCTCTCCTTCGCCCTTGGCTGGGCCGAGGTGCTCGGCGCCTTCGACATCTTTATCGGCGTCAACGCCGTCGACTATTCGGGCTACCCCGACTGTCGCCCCGAATATATCGCCGCTTTCGAAACCCTGGCCAATCTCGCCACCCGCGCCGGGGTCGAGGGAAGCGGCCGCTACCGCATCCATACCCCGCTGATCTCGCTGAGCAAGGCGGACATCATCCGCAAGGGGCTGGCCCTCGGCGTCGACTACGCCCTCACCCACTCCTGCTACGACCCGACCCCCGAGGGTCTCGCCTGCGGCCGCTGCGACTCCTGCCGGCTGCGCCTAAAAGGCTTCGCCGAGGCGGGGGTGCCGGACCCGGTCCGCTATGTGCGTAGGGCGTGAGAGGTGAGACGTCAAGAGTGAGGAGAAAAATCAAAACGATCCGAGGAATTACCATGATCAATCAACATGAAAGCCCTTCATCCGTCACGCCTCACTCCTCACCCGTCCCCGCCGCCGCCATGCCGGACTTGCAGCAGTCCCGGGACGAGCGCAACATCCCTATCGACAAGGTCGGGGTGAAGAACATCCACTATCCCATCGTCGTCCTCGACAAGAGCAAGGAGCGGCAGCACACGGTGGCGCGCATCAACATGTACGTGGATCTGCCCCATCACTTCAAGGGCACCCACATGAGCCGCTTTATCGAAATCCTCAACGAGCACCACGGCGAGATCAGCATCGAGGGGATCGACGCCATCCTGTTGGAAATGAAGGAGCGGCTGGAGGCCTCCAGCGCCCATCTGGAACTGGAATTCCCATACTTCATCGAAAAGCGGGCGCCGGTCTCGGGGGCGCGGGGTCTCATGGAATACCAGTGCCGGATGCTCGGCAGCCTCGGCGAAACCGGCGATTTCATCCTCGGCGTGACCGTGCCGGTCACCTCCCTCTGCCCCTGCTCCCGGGAGATCAGCGAGCGCGGTGCCCACAACCAGCGCAGCGCCGTCACCGTGCAGGTGCGCTATCGCGACCATATCTGGCTGGAGGATCTCATCGAATGGGTCGAGGCCTGCGGCAGCGCCCCGGTCTACTCCCTGCTCAAGCGCGAGGACGAAAAAGCCGTCACCGAACAGGCCTACGACAACCCCAGGTTTGTCGAGGACATTGTCCGCGCCGTCACCGAGAAGCTGCAACATATTGAAAATATTACCTGGTTCCGGGTCGAGTGCGAGAATTTCGAATCGATCCACAACCACTCGGCCTACGCCCTGGTCGAACAGCGACGCTGATCGCCCCTGTGGAAAAGTCTGTGGAAAGGGTGGATAAGCCAGCGGGCTAACTGTATACAATCGACCGCGACCACCCCGGTCGGGAACACCGCAACGGGTTTCGTCCCGGCAAGGAAGACATCGTGACCGATCTCAACTATCTCGAAAACCTCTTTCTTATCCCCGATGGCGCAGAGCGCGAACGGCGCTGGCGTGAGGATCCGGAGGCGCGCCGCCTCCTGCCCGAGCTTTACCGTCTCGACGGCATCCCCCAGCCCCCCGATTATCATCCCGAAGGGGACGTGCTGACCCACACCCTGCTGGCGATCCGTTACCTCCCCCCCGATGCCGATCCGCGCCTGGCCTGGGGCGCCCTGCTCCACGACATCGGCAAGGCCGAAACTACCCGGGAAGTCGACGGCCGCATCCGCGCCTTCGGTCATGACCGTGCCGGAGTCGAGCTGGCCGCAAGTATCCTCAAGCGTCTCGGCATGGCTCCGGACCAGATCGAGGACATCCTCTGGCTGGTGCACCATCACATGTTCGCCCTGAGCTGGCAGATCGACGACACCAATCAGCTCAGCCGGCGCCAGTGGCGTTTCATCGCCGACCCGCGCTTCCCTCTCATGCTCGACCTGATGCGCCTCGACGCCTTGGCCGCCGGCGCCAACCCGGCCAAACTCGCCCAGGTCGAATTCTACCGTCGCGCGCACCGCGCCCAGGTATCCGAACCGCCTCGTGAATGCCATTGACTTGCCCCCGCGCTTGCATAATAATCGCCGCGTCTGTCCCCAACCCCTTTAATCACGGGAGGCAATCTTGGAACTGGTGCTTAACGCCGGGCCGGTGGTCAAACTGGTTCTGCTCTTTCTCGTCTACTTTTCGGTGGTCTCTTGGGCCATCATTTTCTACAAGTTTTTGGTCATTCACCGCGCTACCCGCGACTCGGACCAGTTTCTCGATTTTTTCTGGGCCAAGAAGCGTTTCGACGCCATCAACCAAGGGCTCAGGGATTATCCCAACTCGCCGTTGACCGTCCTCTTCCGTGAAGGCTACCAGGAACTGCTCAAGATCCAGGGTCGTCGTCCCGGGGAGGAGGAGGGGCATCTGAGCACCGACCTGGGCGGGGCGGAAAACGTCGCCCGCGCCTTGCGCCGGGCCACCACCCTCGAAACCCACCGGCTGGAGAAGTTCACCACCACCCTCGCCACCACCGGCTCCACCGCGCCCTTTGTCGGACTCTTTGGCACCGTCTGGGGGATCATGGACGCCTTTCGCGGCATCGGTGAAAGCGGCAGCGCTTCGCTGGCGGTTGTCGCGCCGGGCATCTCCGAAGCGCTGGTGGCCACCGCCATCGGTCTGGTCGCAGCGATTCCCGCCGTCATGGGCTACAACCACTTCATGCATAAGGTCAACGTACTCACCGGCGAGATGGATAACTTCAGCCAGGAATTCCTCAACATCGTCGAACGCATGATGCGGAGAGGCTGATGAGCCACGGCAGTAACCTGACAGCTCGCATGATGCGGAGGGGTTAGATGAGCTTCGAACGAAACATTTCTGCTCGCATGATGCGGAGGGGTTAGATGGATATCGGACCGAATCGCGGCAACCGCAACGCCGTCTCCCAGATCAACGTCACCCCGTTGGTCGACGTCATGCTGGTGCTGCTGATCATCTTCATGGTCACCGCGCCGATGATGGAACAGGGAGTCGACGTCAATCTCCCCGAGGTCGCGGAAGCGCCCAGCCTTGCCGCCACCAAAGAACCGCTGATCATCACCGTACAGAAAGACGGCGCCATCTCCATCGGCCGCACCAAGATCGAGGAGGCCGCCAAACTGACCCCGGTGCTGCAACAGATCCTCAAGGACAAACCCGAGGATGAAAAGGACGTTTTTCTCGAGGCCGACCGGGACGTTCCCTACGGCAAGGTCGTTCCGGTGATGGCGGCGATCAAGAAAGCCGGCGTCGCCAAACTGGGGATGGTTTCCCAGGAGCCCCGCCCCTGACCCTTCATTGAAAGCCCTCACGGCTCTCCGTAGCTCTCTCTATGCACCCGAATCCGCACATACGGCAGGGCATCAAAGCCCGTTCCGAACCGGGGCTTTCCCGCATGCTGGTGGTTTCCCTCATCATCCATGCCCTGTTTCTGCTCCTGTTTTCCGGGGTGATCCTGCCGAAGATGAAGACCCCGCCCAAGCCGGTCTACGTCGTCGACCTGGTCAACCTGCCGGTCAAGGATCCCCGCGCCGGGCGTCCGGATGTGCGCAAAGGCCCGGAAAAGGCCGAGCCGAAGCCGGCCGCCAGCGCCCCGGAACCGAAGCCGGACGCCGTGCCGCTGCCGCCCAAACCGGAAACCAAGCCCGAGGTGGTCAAGCCGGAGCCGCCCAAGCCGGAACCGAAAACCGAGCCCAAATCCAAACCCAAGCCAAAACCAGAACCCAAACCCGAACCAAAGCCGACTCCGAAACCAACACCCAAGGCCGACGCCAAGCCGAAACCCGAAAAACCGAAACCCGCGGACAAACCGAAGGTCACGGCCAAGGACGAGGCGAGTGTCACCAGCGCCTTGGAGAAGTTGCAGAAAAAACAGGAATACGCGGGCGTTCAAAGCAAGATTCTGGCGATGGCGGCGGCCAAAAACGCCAAGGGGTCAGCCGGCGATGTGCCGGTCGGCATGCCCGACGGCAAGGGGACGGAGGAAGGGGTTTCCAGCGACGCCTGGTTGCAGGAATATCTCAAACAGGCCTGGCGCCTCTCTAAGTACCAGGTCGGCCGTGCCGATCTGGAGGCGAAAATGCAGTTGATCTTCGACGGCCAGGGGAAACTGGCCAATTACACATTCACGAAAAAATCCAGCGACGGCCGCTTCGATGACTCCGTGGTGCGCGCGGTTTTACAACTCAAGGATTATCCGGTCCCGGCTCTCGCCGGAAGCCGCAAGGATGTCGTATTCAACCTGAAGGAATTACAGAGACCATGAAACGTTTTGTTTTTTTCGTCACGATCCTGGCCCTCGCCTGGGCCGCGCCCCGCTTTGCCGCCGCCGCCATCGAAGTCAGCGCCCCCGGTCAGCAGGCCGTGCCCATGGCCATCACGGAGTTTCTGCCCTTGGAAGGGGCCGCTCGCCCGGAGTTGGCCAAAGAAATCGCGGAGGTTTTGTCTTGGGATATGGACCTCACCGGGATGTTCAGTCTGGTCGATCCGGCCTCCTTCCTCAGTGACGCCCGGGTACTCGCCCTCAATAGTGTGGAGATCGACTTCGCCCAGTGGCGCCTGCTGCGCGCCGACTATCTCATCAAGGGCGGCTATGTGGTGCAAGGGGATCAACTGACCCTCGAAGCCCGCCTTTTCGACGTGGTCGAACGCCGGCTGCTCGCCGGACGGCGCTACACCGGCAAGGTCGCCGACGCGCGGCGCATGACGCATTCCTTCGCCGATCAGATCATGAAGAGCCTGACCGACGAAAACGGCCCCTTCAACACCCGGTTGGCCTTCATCTCCAACCGTACCGGGCACAAGGAACTCTATCTGATGGATGTGGACGGGCATAACCCGACGCGCATCACCGACCACCGCGCCATCGTCCTCAACCCCGACTTCTCCCCCCGGAGCAAGGAACTGATCTTCACATCCTACAAGGCCGGAAATCCCGACCTCTACCGCAAGGAAACCTACTCGGGGAAGGAAGTGCGCATCTCCGCCCAGCGAGGTCTGAACATTTCCGGCCGCTACCGCCCTGACGGCCGCGAACTTGCTGTCTCCCTCTCCCGCGACGGCAATGCCGAACTCTATCTGATCGGCACCAGCGGCGCCATCAACCGGCGCCTTACCGATGCCTGGGGCATCGACTCCGATCCCAGCTGGAGTCCCGACGGCAGCCAGATCGCCTTTGTCTCCGACCGTCAGGGCAATCCCCATATTTTCATTCTCGATCTCGCCGGTGGTCAGGTTCGGCGGCTGAACAGCTCCGGCAAATACAACGTCACTCCAGCCTGGAGCCCCAAAGGGGACCGCATCGCCTTCAGCCGCATGGCGGGCGGTCAGTTCGATATTTTCACCATCAACCCCGACGGCAGCGATGAACGGCAGCTAACCTTCGGCGGGGGCAACAAGGAACATCCGCGCTGGAGCCCCGACGGTCGCTTTATCGTTTATTCCTCCAGCGAACGGGGCAAGCGCGGCATTTACATCATGCGTGCCGACGGCAGCGGTAACCGCCCCGTCGCTCTCGGCGGTGGCGATAACAGCCATCCGGCTTGGTCAGGAGAATGGTAAACCTCCTGAAAACTGTTGTTTTTTAGATCATCTTCGATATAATCAGCACGTTTTGCTCGGTCTGAGGCGCACTTGGACCGACAGATAAAGACCCCTTTTTCACCTCAAGGAGAGAACACCGATGAAAACCACCCTGCGTCTGCTGCTGACCCTTGCCCTGCTCGCCACCCTGGCTGTCGGTTGCGCGAAAAAACCGGCAGCCGTCGTGACCGCCCCAACCGACACCACCGCCCTTTCCAGCGCTCCGGTTCAGGAATCGACCGGCTACGGCGACAGTTCCGTCGGCTCCGGCGGTGTTGGCGACCGCCCCGCCTCCAGCTACGATGCTCTGCTCGGCGGTGAGGTCGCGGGCCTTAACCGCATCTATTTCGGCTTCGACCAGTTCACCCTCAGCGATGAGGCCCGGGCGACCCTGGCCAACAACGCCGAGTACCTGAAGGCCAACCCGGGGCTGAATATCCGCGTCGAAGGGCACTGCGACGAGCGCGGCTCCGATGAATACAACCTGGCCCTCGGCGAGCGCCGCGCCAATGCCGCCAAGAGCTACCTGGTCTCCCTCGGCATCGCCCCGAACCGCCTGAGCATCATCTCCTTCGGCGAGGAAATGCCCTTGGCCGTCGGCGGCGACGAAAGTGCCTGGGCGCAGAATCGCCGCGCCGAGTTCAAAGCCTCCCGCTAATCCGTCCCGCCATCCCCCGGCCGCGTTACGACGCGGCCGGGCCTGCCGAAAAAGGAAGTCCGCCATGACCCCTTGGATCAAACTTCTTCTGCTGCTCACCTTGGTGACGACTCTCTCGGGCTGTGCCACCCAGCGGCAGTTGCATATGGAACGGGATCTTGACGAAATGAAAAAACGCCTGGCCAAGGCGGAACTGAGCCTCGCCGCCCAGGGCAAGAGCCTGACTGGCGAGTTGGAACAGCGCCTCGATACCCTCGGCCGGACCCAGGCCGACCTGCAGGTCGCCCTCGATACCCTCAAGATCGACATGCAGTCCCTCAATGGCCGTTTCGAGGATCAGGCCCGGGAGCGGGACGAACTGCGCGGCGACATGCTGTTGGTCAAGGATGATGTTGGTCTTAAACTCACCTCCCTGGAAGACCGGGTGCGGACGCTGGAAGAGAACCGTACGGCCGTCGGCGGCGCCGGGGGTCTCGGCGGCGGTATGCCCAACTCACCCGAAGCCCTGTACGAGGTGGCCCTGGAAAAGATCCAGAAGAGCGGTGACTACGCCGGGGCGCGGGAGAGCCTGCAACAATTCCTCAAGGACAATCCCCAGCACCCCCTGTCCGTCAACGCCATGTACTGGATGGGCGAAGCCTACTTCGGCGAAAAGAACTACGAAAACGCCATCCTCCAGTTTCAGGACGTGATCCAGAAACACCCCACCCATCCCAAGACGCCGGCGGCCCTGTTCAAGCAGGGACTGGCCTTTCAGGCCCTAGGGGATGCGCAGAACGCTAAGATCATCCTGCGTAAGGTGCAGGAGACCTATCCCCAGTCCGAAGAGGCCGGCAAGGCCAAGGCCAAACTTGCCGAACTCAAGTAAACGACTCGTCCGTCGTCGTCATCGGGCACAAAAAAGCCTCGCTACCTGAGCGCGGCTTTTTTATTGCCCGATTCAGCGCTCCTGGCTGCTGCGCACCAAGGCGAGAAACTCGGTGAAGTTGCTTACCCCGGGGACTTTTTCCCGGATTTCCTTGACCTTGAAGGTCGAGGCAATGTCCGCGAGGATTTCCAGTTGGGCGCCGTCGTCCTGTACCGGGGTAAGGATCAGACAAATGATTTGGGCGGGGATGCCATCCGGACTGTCGAAGTCGATCCCTCCCGGCGACAGCCCCACCACCACCAGCGGCGCGGTCAGCTCCTTGAGCCGGGCATGGGGAACGGCGAGGCCGCGTCCGATTCCCGTGGACATAAGCCGCTCCCGTTGCCGCACCGCCTGGCTGATAAGGCCGCCATCCACAGCAAGCACCTCGCCGGCGACGGTGGCGAGTTCCATGATGATACCGTCCTTGGAATAGGCGCTGAGAGGATTGACAAAGGTTTTCCCGCTGACATAGTCGCAGAAGCGCCGAGCCTTGCGCAGGCTGAGCAGGCGCTGCAACAACGGACCGCTCATCAGCGAGGTGACCAGGGCCACCACCACCAGGGCGACGAAAACCTGGTGACTGATCATTCCCATCTGCAGGGCCAAAACACCGAGGATTATCCCCATCGTTCCCTGGGCGCTCATGCCGAAACCGACGGCGAAGGCGTCACGCCACGCCAAACCGCCCAGTCTGCCGCCACAGGCACTGCCGATCACCTTGCACGACACCGCCAGCAGGAGAATGGTCAGCGTCAGGGGAAGATCGAACTGTTCGGAAAAATTGACCTTGAGGCCGATACTGGCGAAAAAGAGCGGAGCAAAGATAAAGGAGACGAACTGGTCGATCGTCGCCCGGGTCCGTTCCCGCAAATGACTTGAATGCCCAAGAGCCACACCGGCCAGAAAAGAACCGAAAATCGCATGCACGCCGATCCATTCGGTAAAAGCCGAAGCGACCAGGCAGAAGGAAAAGGCAAAACCAAGCACGCCGCCGGGCCAGCTGGTATGCGCCTGAATCCACGGCAACAGGCGATGGATGCACCAGGGGACGACGGTCAACATCGCAGCGGTAAAGACCAAGGTAATCCACAGGGTATGGGCCAGGGGAATGCCCTGATTGACGCCGAGCATGCCGAGGATCATGGCGAAAACCAGCCAGCCCAGCAGGTCATTGAAGACTGCGGCGGCGATGATCGTTACCCCTAGGTCGCTACGGTAGATATTGAGATCCATCAGGATTTTGGCGATGATCGGCAGGGCGGAGATAGAGAGGACCGTCGCCATAAACAGGGCGAAGGGCAAAGGAGCGACCCCAGACTGATAACCCATCTCTTGCGGAAACCACCACGCTACGGAAAAACCGATGGCGAAGGGCAAGAGCATGCCGGAGATGGCGACCCAGAAAGCGACTCGGCCCTGACGCCAGACGGTGGTGAGATCCACCTCCAGTCCGGCCACCAGCAGAAAGAGAGCAATCGCCAGGGTCGTCAGACCGTCGAAGGCCAGTGCACCGCCTCCCTGGGAAGGAAAAAGAAAGGCGCTCCACTCCGGCGCCAAGGCGCCGAAAATCGTCGGTCCCCAGAGGATCCCGGCGACGATCTCGCCAAGAACCGAAGGAAGATTCAGGCGCTGGGCCATTTCCCCAAGAATCCGGGCGCTGGCCAAAAGCAGGCCGAGCGCCAGAAGCAGGGCAGTAATTTCATTGTGGGTGAGTGTGCTCATGACAGGCCGCTTCGCACAGAGCTGATGATCGCTCCTCCGACAGGTCTTGACAGGTCTCTCACCCTACCGGCAGGGCTAATCCGTTGCAAGAGAAATCTCTTGCTCTTGTCGTCAAATCATCAAACAATCAAGTGGGTTGTGCATATTGAATAACAAAACCCGGGCCGTCTCCTCAGGGAGCGGCCCGGGTTTTGTTAGTGCATTGTCGGTGTCGATTCGGCCGCTTACTTGCCGGCCTCCGTCGCTTCGCTGCCGGAGGTCACGCCCTTGGCGATGCCGATCATCAACATCACCGCCGGAACCAGCTGGGTAGCGACGATCAGACCGAAGAAGCCGAGAAAGAGCCAGGCGAGGAGACCGCTGCCGGTGCTTGCGAAACCAGCGGCAAAGGCGCTGGTGGCCAGGGTCAACAATCCGGTGGTGAACAGGCTGGTAAGGGCGATGGCTTTCATGGTCTCCTCCTCTATGGAATCGGGCTCGTTTGCGCTGTTAGTGGATGCTCTGTTTCGCTTCTTCCGCTTTCGGCTCGACCACCGCCTTGGCGATGCCGAACATCACCAGCAGGGCGGGGATGAGCTGGGCGGCGACGATCAGACCGCAGAAGCCGAGGAAGACCCAGACGACGAAGCCGCTGTGGTCGGTGCGGGTCGAGGCGGCGAATGCGGGAGCGGCCAGGGCGGAAAGGGCGAGGGTGGCGGATGCGATCAGGGATTTGACTTTCATGATGTCCTCCTATGGATTCAGGTGATTGCTGTGAGGCGTTGTGCCTTGCTGTTGTCTTTATCTATAGCGAGGAGCGTACCAATCTTGGAAAGACCCCATAAATTATTTTCAACTTGTTGAAATTAAAAGGCAAAAAAGGAAACGCCAAGGCCTTGCGCGAGGATTTCGCAAGGCCTTGGCGTATAACACAAATATACATTTCTTCGTTACGTCGGTTTCGTTAGATTGGCCTGAATTTAGTTCAATATACTGTAATAACTGATGATTCAACCAAATCCAGGGTGTATTTTACTTTTATACGGGTGTATGAGCAGCAAACAGGCAAAGCGGCAACACGCCAGCGGACGACTGTTGTGGCGCCATCATCAATGGACCAGATGGCGCGACATGGGAATCAGCCGCCGATAATCCTCGGCGGTCAGGCTCGACTCCCAAAGACCGCTGATCATGCCGATCCCCACCCCCAGGGAGAAAATCGCCACGACCAGTAGCGGAAAGCGCCAACCGGCGAGAAGATCCCGTCTTCCCGGAGGGGCCATGGCCAAGGAACGGGTCGGACAGACGGCCTCGCAACTCAGACAACCGGTGCATTCCGGGCTGCCGATGGCAATTTTGCGATCGACCGGCAACCGGGAAGGGCAGGTTTCGGCACACTTGCCGCAGTCAACGCATGTTGAAACGTCGCGCCGGATCTTGAGGGGGCTCAGCAGGCTGAAAAGCCCGAGGAGCGCCCCGTAGGGGCAGAGGTAGCGGCACCAGAAGTTCTGATAGAAGAAGGAGAGAACGGTCAGCGCGGCAATGATCGCCAGGGCGGTCGCGGACATCCCGGTGAAGAAATGGAGCATCTTCACGTCGCTCACCGCCCAGTAGGGGGTTTCGAGAAAGGAAGCGAGGGCGAAGGACGGCATATCGAGGAAGATAATCTTCACGAAAAAGGCCAGCAGCAGGTATTTCAGACCGCGCAACGGCCAGTCGAGCCAGGGCCAGATACGGAAATTGCGGCCAAGAAACCGACGCCCCAGCTTCCACATCGCTTCGGACAGGGTTCCCACCGGGCAGAGCCAGGAGCAGAAGCTCTTGCGTGCCAGCAGGCTCATGGCGATAAAGGTCAGCAAGAGAACCATCGCCGCCGGGTGGATGCTGTCGACGATCCCCGTCGTCACCCAGTATTTCAAGCTCACTAGGGCGCCGATGGGGAGAAAACCTTCGACCCCCGGGGGGCGGGAAACATAGGGGCTCGCGCCGAAGCTTTCGTAATGACGGACAAAAAGGGCGAAACGGACGCCGATGCCGAGGATCCAGGCGAAAAATAGCCATTGAATCAGGTTGCGCACACGGGTTCTTCGGGATAAAAAATCTCTGATCATCATCTTCTCCTGGATATCTGCTCAACGGGCTACGGTTTTTCCCCATGAAAGCAGAGGACATCCGGCAAAACCTTGACGCCGGTCAAATTCTCCCGGAAGAGGAAACGCCCGCGCCCATTCCCTAGGCATGGATGGACAAGCCCCGAAAAATTCCCGCACCAAGTTAATCAGCGTGTTCAAGAAAGAAGAACTTGAAAATTTACCGGGATGAAGGGATAAAGAATCGGGAAATGCCTATCCGGTTCACCCTCTTCAGCCCCGTTGTGATCGCCTGTTAACCTCTCCCTACGGGGAAAATCCAGGGGTGAAAGTTACATTTTAATCAGATCAGCCGCCCAAGGAGCCGACCATGATTCAGGACGCTACCGACCAATACATCACCACCATCCTTGCCCACTACCCCCTCGCCGGGAAAAAAGTCCTGGAGATCGGCTGCGGCGGCGGCCGTATTACCCGCGACCTTGCCCGCCATGCTGCCTCGGTCCTGGCCACCGATCCCGACGGCAAGGCGCTGGCCAAGGCTCGCGCCGCCGTCACTGCAGAAAATGTCACCTTCCGCCAGGCTCCGAGCGGCGTTCCCGAGGACCTGTCCCCCGCCTCTTTCGATCTGGTGATCTATACCCTCTCCCTGCACCACGTCCCCATCGGCGCGATGACCGCCAGCCTGGAAGCCGCCGGCCGGCTGCTGCGCCCCGGTGGAGCGATCATCGTGCTGGAGCCCGGGGCGGAAGGGCCGTTTATGGAGGCCAAGCAGCGTTTCGGCATCGGTAGCGGCGACGAAAGCCGCGAGCAGGCGGCGGCGCTGGCGGCCATGAAAGAACTGACCGGCTGGCAGGTCGGACCGACCATCCATTTCGAAACGGCTTTTCTCTTCAGCGACGAAGCCGACTTCTTCGCCAGCAAAGTACCCAACCATGCTCAACTCCCCGCCGAACGGCTGGCGGAAATCCGCGCGTTTCTCAGCCCCTATAAAACGGCCGAAGGGATCGTGCTGCGGGCCGGGCGTCGGCTCAATGTCCTCACCCGAAACTAGGCCTTATCGTCACCACGAGGATCGATACGCACCCGGCGGATCGCGGTCCCCCGGACCTTGACGCAGGTCAGGCGAAAGCCCTCCCAGTCAACCTGCTCCCCCTCGGCGGGGAGATGCCCCAGCCTGAAGAGGATCAACCCCGCCAGGGTATCGTAGGGCTGCCCGGGAGTCGCACGCACGCCGAGCAGATCCTCCAGATCCCTGAGGGGAAGAAGGGCATCGACGAGATAGCCGCCGTTAGCGAGAGGCTGGATGCGGCGCGGCTCGTCCGCGTCGTATTCATCCTCGATTTCCCCCACCAGCTCCTCCAGCAGATCCTCGGTCGTCACCACCCCGCTCAACCCGCCGTATTCATCGACAACCATGGCCATATGCAGATGCTTGCGCTGCATCTCCCGCAACAGCTCGTTGACCCGTTTCGTTTCCGGAACGAAAAAACAGGGTCGAAGCAGAGCTTCCAGATCGAAAGGAGTCGCACGCACGGCCTGGGCCAGCAGATCCTTGCCGTGAACGAACCCAGCCACGGCTTCGATCTCGCCCCGATAAACCGGATAACGGGAATACTGATGTTCCAGCACCCGCGCCAGCACCTCCTCCCGAGACAGATCCAGATCAAGACCGACCACCCGCGGCCGGGGGACCATCACCTCACGCACCAGGGTCGTGGAAAACTCAAAGACGTTGCGGATGAATTCCTGCTCGTCAGGGCTGACCGAGCCGGTTTCCCGCCCCTCGGCGATCAGATGCTGGATCTCTTCCTTGGTGATGAAAGCCCGCTCGCCATCCCCCTTGACTCCAAGCAGCGCCAGCACCGCCCGGCTCGACAGGGTCAGAGTCAGAACGGCCAGCCCCCCCAGCCGAGCCAGCCAGTGGATGGGCCGAGCCACACCGAGGGCGATGCGTTCGGAATATTCCAGGGCCAGGGCCTTGGGCACCAGTTCTCCAAGAATCAGCGAGAGGTAGGCGATGCAGCCGACCACCAGAAAGAGGGAAAGAGGTTCGGCGGCATCGCGCACCAGTTCAAAGGGCGCCTGCAGCAAAAGCGGTTTGATCACCTCAATGGCGGCGGCGCCGCCGACGGCGGAGGCCAGGGTGCCGACCAGGGTCACACCGATCTGTACCGTGGCGAGAAAACGATGGGGGTCGGCCTGCAACTCTTCCAGGATTTTCGCGCCGGGCCGATCTTCGGCGACCAGTTGGGCGATGCGGCCGCGCCGGACCGAGACAATGGCCAGTTCGGCCCCGGCGAAAAAGCCGTTGGCGAGAATCAGCAGCAAGACGATCGCCAGTTCAAACCATAGAGTTTCCATCTAAAATCCTTCTTTTCAGAAACGGGACAAAAAACCCGGCGCTATCAGCCTTCGCCTTTTTTCTCGGTCTTGTCCTCCGCCTTGGCCGGACTCCCCGGAACCCAGCCGAGTCGCGCCTCGGCGGCAGCCGTTCCGGCGGGCAGAACCCGGGTCTTGAAGACCGAAACCAGCATCGAGCCGCCGATGAGCACCGCGGTAACGAGCAGCGCCGCCTCGGTGGGGATGACCTTGCCGAAGGCCGCGTTGATCAGCATCTTGGCGCCGACCACCATGAGCACCAGCGACAGCCCGTACTTGAGATAATGGAAGCGATGGATGATGCCGACCAAGGCGAAGTACAGAGCGCGCAGGCCGAGGATGGCGAAGACGTTGGAAGTATAGACGATAAAAGGGTCGGTGGTGACAGCGAAGATCGCCGGAATGGAATCGAGGGCGAAGACCACGTCGGTGACCTCGACCAGGATCAGCACCACCATCAGCGGCGTCAGAAAGATCAGCCCGTCGCGCCGGACGAAAAAGCGGTTCCCCTCGTAACCCTCGGTGACCCGGCAATGGCGGCGGACCATCCGGACCAGGCGGTTTCCCTCCATGTCCGGCTCCTGATTGATGGTCGCCAGCATCCGCCCGCCGGTGAAGATGAGAAAAGCACCGAAAAGGTAGATGACCCAATGAAAGGCCGAGATGATCGAGGCGCCGACCAGAATCAGCACGGCGCGCATGACCAGGGCGCCGAGAATGCCCCAGAAGAGCACCCGGTGCTGATAGCGGGAAGGGACCGAAAAGTGGCTGAAGATCAGCACGAAGACGAAGATGTTGTCGACACTCAGGCTCTTTTCCAAAAGATAGCCGGTGAAGAACTCGACCGCCGAGTCCCGCCCAAGAAAATGCCAGACCCCGGTGCCGAAGAGCAGGGCAAGGACAAAGTAACCGAAGCTCAGCCACAGCGCCTCGCGGATTCCCACCTCCTTGCCGTTGCGATGGAGAACGCCGAGATCCAGCGCCAGCAGAACCAGGACGAAAAGATTGAAGCCAAGCCACATCCACAGGGTATGCATCGATTCATTGCTCCTTGCGTGTTCGCGTCCCGGGCAAAAAAAAACCTTTCCCCAGGACATTGGTAAATGTCATGGACAAAGGTCTTGCAAGGCGCGACATAACGTCGCAACTCCCGCGTCCGGGTGAAAATCACCGTACTGACGAAGCGCGGGCCGGAACCCTTTCCGGATGCTACTCCCCTTTTTCTCCGACGATCATCCTAACAAGATCCCAAAACGGGGACAACGGAAAATTTTCCGAGGTCTTTTCTGAGGGAAATCCCTAAGTTCCCGCCGGGGGCCGACACAGAGGTGATAATTGCCGTTCGGACCCCCTGAAAAGCTTTGTGATAACCCTTTTTCTTCAAAAACATAGACATTTTAACCCTTGACCTTGGAAAGCCTTTCATGGTTATGATCACATACAATTGAATGCTTTCGTAAGTCCCGCGCGCCAAAATATGATTCAGGAAAATCCCTTGTGCCCTTCCGGAAAAACACTGAAGGGTTTCGGGGTTTTTTCCGTGCCCCAGAAGGGTTACGGCCATGATCCTGGAAAAACTGCGCTTCGAAAGGATTCCCAGCGTTCCGGAAGTTTTGGTGGCGCTTCTCAAACTGTGCCACAAACCCCAGGTCGAATTCGATGAACTCGCCCGGGTCATCGAGCGGGAACCGGTCCTTTCCGGAAAAATCCTTCATCTTGCCCATTCCGCCTGTTACCGCCAGTGGACCGAAGTAACCCATATCCGCCGTCTGCTGGTCGTTCTCGGACTGGATACGGTGCGCCAATTGGCTCTGACCAGCGCCGTCCACCAGCACTTCAGCCAACTCGCGCCGGAACATGAACGTTTCACCGCCGCCCTCTGGTTCCGTTCCCTCCTCTGTGCCCATCTCGCCCGCGACCTTGCCCGCCTGACCGGCTATCCGGCCCCGGAAGAAGCCTATCTCGCGGGGTTGCTCCAGCGCATCGGACAACTGGTGCTGCTCCAAAATTTTCCCGAGCCCTACCGGGACATCCTCTTCATGGACGAATCCGAAGGGCGCATCGAAAAGGTGGAACGGGACCGCTTCGCGACCACCGCCGCCGAGGTGGGTGCTGAACTTCTGCGCCAGTGGCCGGTCTCCTCTTGCCTGGTCGACGCTGTCCGCTACCAGAACTTCCCACAGGACGACCTGAGCGAGAGTCCGTCCCTGATCAAACTGCTCAACCTGGCAACCCGCCTGAGCCGCGGCAATCACGCCGGCGACAGCCTCCCGACCAACCTGGACGATCGGCTCTTCGGTCTCAACGCCGCCCTGCTCGCGGAAGCTTTTCAGAAAGCCCGAACGGAGGTTCTGGAAACGGCGCGGGGCTTCGCCATCGACCTCGACGGCTCCTCCCAGCGGGAACCCAGTCCGGCCCAGCGGGAACTGGCGGGCTACGCCAGGGATCTGGCCCTGCTCGGCGGAACCCAGGCCTCGCAGCCTTACTGCCTCGAAATCCGCGCCGCTCTTGAGCGCATCCGCCGGGATCTGGCCTTGGTCTTCGCTCTGGACGAAGTCGAAATTTTCCTCTGCGACCCCTCGGGAGAACGCCTGCTCGGCCAACCCTCGCCCAGCCATCCCGCCTGCTCCGCCTTCGCCCTGGAGTGGAGCCAATCCCCCAGTCTCTTAGGACGGGCCCTGCGCGAAGAACGGCCCCTTTCTTCCTGCGAAGACGCCGGGCCGGAAACGGAAGCCCTCGTCGACGAACAGCTGCGCCGACTCTTGAACGCCCCGGGATTGCTGGCGCTTCCCCTGATCGCCGAACGGCAACCCCTCGGCGTGGTCGTGGCGGGAATCGCTTCAGCGAGCCGTTTTCCCTTGGGCGAACGGCATGCGGGTCTGAGCCTTTTCGCCGGACAGCTGGCCCGCCTTCTTCACCAGGCCCGCGAGGCCGAAGCGACCCATGCTGCCGAGGAGAGCGCCGGGCGCCAGTGGCGTGAACTGGAAATTCGCAAGTTGCTGCATGAGGTGAACAATCCCCTGGCCGTCATCACCAATTACCTGCATGTTCTTGGCCTCAAACTGGGGGAGGACGGCCCGGTCCGAGAACTGACCGTTTTGCGCGAGGAACTGGCCCGGGTCAGTGACCTGCTCGCGCGCTTCAAGGATCTGGAGCAGCCTCCCGCCCCCGGCGCGGAAAGGCTGGAGCTGAACCGGGCCATCACTGATCTTTGCACGATCTTCAGAGAAGGGCTCTTCCAGGGAAAAGGATTGAACGCCGAACTCGACCTGGACAAAACCATCCCCCCCCTGGCCCTGAGTTCCGGCGCCCTGCGCCAAGTGCTGATGAATCTGGTCAAGAATGCCGCCGAAGCCCTTCCCGAAGGTGGGCGCATCCACCTTGCGACCCGCGACCGGATCCACAAGAACGGTGCCCTCTTCGTCGAACTGCGCATCAGCGACAACGGTCCGGGCCTGCCCGAGAAGGTGCTGAACAGCCTCTTCTCCCCGGTCGCCAGCGATAAACCGGGGCATGCCGGTCTCGGACTGACCATCGTCAAACAGCTCCTCGACCAGCTCGGCGCCGAGATCAGCTGCGCCTCCAGCCCCGAATCCGGCACCCGCTTCCAGATTCTTTTACCCCGCCTCCTGACTAAAGAGACGTCCGCCCATGCCTGACCGCCTCCGCTCCAGCATAACTTCCGCCGTGCCTGCCGACACCGCGGAGAAGGCAGAGCAGCAGGAGCTCTTCCCCCCCCGACTGCTGGTGGTGGACGACGAGCCGCAAATACTCGAGAGCCTGAGGGTCCTGCTCGAACTCTCCGGCTACCAGGTGAGCTGCGCCTTGGACGGCCATGCGGCGCTCGGCCTGCTGGAACGGGAACGCTTCGATCTGCTCCTGCTCGACCTCAACATGCCGGGCCTGTCCGGACAGCAGGTGCTCAACATCCTGCGCCGGCGCGAGATCGACAGCAGCGTCGTCATCCTCAGCGGCGAAACGACCTTCGCCCAGGCGACCTGCGCCTTCCGCCAAGGGGCGGCCGATTTTCTCGCCAAACCCTGCCCTCCCGAAACCCTGCTCGCCGCCATTGCCGCCGCCCTCGCCCGACGGCGCCGCAAACAGGACTATTTCGTCATCCAGAAACGCCTGCAAGGGTCCGAGGAGCTGCACCGCTTCATCGTCAACAGCGCCCCCGATCTCTTCTTTATGCTTGATGGCGAGGGACGGTTTTCCTTCGTCAATGACCGGGTCGAAAGCCTGCTCGGTTGCCGGGTCGACGATCTGCTCGGCCGGCATTTCACGGAAATCGTCTACGAGAAGGATCGGGACCGGGCGCACTATGGCTTCAATCTCATCCACCACCCCGGGACGCGCTCGACCAAGCGCATGGAACTGCGCCTGCGCATGCACAACGGCGACGACCTGCGTTACGTCGAGGTGCGGGCCATCGCCACCGAACTTTCCCCGATGGGAACCTACACCGCCGAGGGCGGAGTTCCCCAAGGCCCCACCGCCACCTACGGGGTCGCCCGGGACATCGGTGACCGCAAGCAGTCCGAAGCGCTGCTGCGCTACCATCGCTACCACGATGTTTTGACCAGTCTCCCCAACCGCACCCTTTTCAACGACCGCATGGACATCGCCCTGGGCCAAGCCAAGCGCGCCGGCGGCAAACTCGCCCTGATGTCCCTCGACCTCGACCGTTTCAAGAAGATCAACGATACCCTCGGCCATTTTGCCGGGGACGAACTGCTCCAGGCGGTAGCCATGAGACTCAAGCGTTGCCTGCGCGAGGGGGATACCCTGGCGCGGATCGGCGGCGACGAGTTCGTCCTGCTGCTGCCGGGGATCGTTCGTGCCGAGGACGCTTCGGTCATCGCCCAAAAGATTCTCGGCATCGGCGCCCAGCCCTTTTATCACCAGAACCAGGAACTGCGCCTCACCTTCAGCATCGGCATTGCCCTCTATCCAGACCACGGTGAAAGCAAGGAGACCCTGCTGCGCCATGCTGATTTGGCCATGTATCGAGTAAAAGAGACGGGGCGCAACGGTTTCCGCCTCTATGCCGCCGACATGCAGCAGGACTGTTCCCAATTTCTGGACATCGAATTGGGACTGCCCCGAGCCATCTGCCATGACGAGCTGCGCCTCCATTACCAGCCCCAAGTGGATATGGCGCGGGGGCGCGTTGTCGGCCTCGAAGCCCTGGTGCGCTGGGCCCACCCGCAACGGGGGTTGTTGCCGCCAGCGGAATTCATCCCCGTCGCCGAAGAGACCAAGCTGATCCGCGATCTCGGCGACTGGGTGCTGCGCCGTGCCTGCCGCGACGCCGTTACCCTGCGGGAGAAGGGTTTCCGCGCGCTGAAGATCGCCGTCAATGTCTCTCCCCAGCAGTTCGAAACGGAAGACTTCGACCAGAACGTCCTGGCCACCCTGCATTGTCACGGGCTGGACCCCCGGGTTTTGGAAATCGAAATCACCGAGAACAGCATCATGCGCGACATGAACAAGTCGATGGCCAATCTCACTGCCCTCGCCCACGCCGGCATCACCATCGCCGTCGACGACTTCGGCACCGGCTACTCCTCCCTCGGCTACCTGCACAGCCTGCCCCTGCACACTCTGAAGCTCGATCGTTGCTTCGTCCAAAACATCACCCAGGCCGGAGAGCGCAACACCATCATCGCCGCCGTGCTTGCCATGGCCCGGGGGCTGGAAATCGACTTTGTCGCCGAAGGGGTCGAAACCCAGGAACAGCACGATTATCTGCTGAATGCCGGCTGTCCCATCGGCCAGGGCTACCACTATTGCCGCCCCCTCGAACTGGAAAAACTCCTTCCCTTTCTCGCCGGCCAGCCCACCTGAAATCCCCTCCGCGCCGGGGCCGATTTGACTTTTCATCGCAAATACGCTAGGGTAGCCAAGTTACAGGCAACGTCCCGCCAGGACGTTTCGACCTGAATCCGCATTCGAGCCGCCGCCGTGCCCCCCCGGCACACTTCGGGCGACGCCTCGACCTCTCCGGGCAGCGCCGGATTTCGGGAGTCCCCCGTCATCCCGGTCGCGGGTTGCCCGACCTGCTTACAATCAAACCCAGCCTGCGAGCACGCCGCCGCGTGCATCCACGTTCGTTGTCCCCGAGAAATCTCTTTCGCGCGTCGGCCTGCTTACGTTTTCAACGAAATTCCGGATCCTTCCGGAATCCTTGGCGGGGGTGTGTCCTCTCACCGCCCCCCGCCGTCAACCGAAGGAGGTCGTTTTGCCGATTTTTTCCACCAGCCAGCAACAACTTGCCGAAGCCATCGACCACAGGGGCGTCACCCTGACCAACTGGAAGGACTGGCGCTGGCAGCTGCGGCACTCCATCCAGACGATCGACCGGGTCGAGGAACTTCTCGACATCCACTTCGAGCCGGAGGAAAAAACCTGTCTCAAAGAGACCTTGCGCCGTTTTCCTTTGTCGATCACCCCTTACTATCTCTCCTTGGTCGACAGCGAAAACTTCCGCGACGACCCTGTCTTTCGCCAAGCCTTTCCTTCCCCCCGGGAACTGGAGATCGATGCCTGCGACCTGGCTGACCCCCTGGCCGAGGATCGGGACAGCCCAGCACCGGGAGTGACTCATCGTTATCCCGACCGGGTGCTGTTGCAGATCAGCAACGTCTGCGCCATGTACTGCCGGCACTGCACCCGCAAGCGCAAGGTCGGCGATGTCGATTCGATTCCCGGCAAGGAGGAGCTGCTGGCCGGTATCGACTACATCCGCAGAACTCCGGTGGTCCGCGACGTCCTCCTCTCCGGCGGCGATCCGCTCATGCTCTCGGATGAGCGGATCGACTGGATTCTCAGCGAGTTGCGGAGCATCCCCCACGTCCAGGTCGTGCGCATCGGCAGCCGCATGCCGGTGGTCCTGCCCTACCGCATCACTCCGAAGCTGGTGACGATGCTGAAAAAACATCAGCCCCTGTGGCTCAATACCCACTTCAACCATCCCCGGGAAATCACCGCCTCGTCGCGGGAGGCCCTGCGCCTGCTCGCTGATGCCGGCATCCCTCTCGGTAATCAGTCGGTGCTCTTGGCCGGGGTCAACGACTGTCCGCGCATCATGAAGTCTCTGGTGCACAAACTGGTGGAAAACCGGGTTCGTCCCTACTACCTCTACCAGTGCGACCTGTCCGAAGGGCTTTCTCATTTCCGCACTCCCATCGGCAAAGGGATCGAGATCATGGAGAGCCTGCGCGGCCACACCAGCGGCTTTGCCGTTCCCACCTATGTGGTCGATGCGCCGGGTGGCGGCGGCAAGATTCCCCTCACCCCCAACTATCTGATTTCTTTGTCGACCAACAAGGTGGTGCTGCGCAACTACGAAGGGGTGATCACCACCTATCAGGAGCCGAACAGCTACGAACCGATCTTCTGCGACCGTCAGTGCGAGGATTGCCGTCTGCATCTGAAACTGGAGGACGCCGAGGAATACCGGGCCACCGGCATCGAAATGCTGCTCGCCGATTTCGACGACACCATTTCCCTCACCCCCGAGAACACCAGCCGCATGGAGCGCCGCAATGATGACTGATCGTATCGAAACCTTCGGCCAATCGACCATCCAGCACGGCAAGCACAGTGATCGTGTCTATCTGATGAAACTGGGACGAAGCGATTTGCCCGAGTTGCTGACCCGGCTCGAAGAACTCGCTGACGAGAAAGGCTATTCGAAGATCTTCGCCAAAGTGCCCGACGACCGCCTGGAACCTTTTCAGCGCCGTGGTTACCGCCCCGAGGCGCGGGTGCCGGGCTTTTACCAAGGCGATCTTGATGCCCACTTCCTGGGCAAATACCTCTGTCCGCAACGTCGGGAAGAACCCCGTCCGGGCCGGGTGGCGGAAGTTCTGGCACTCGCTCGGAGGAAATCTTCGCTACCCGAGCCCCCCTCTCTGTCGGGAGACTACCGCTGGCGCCCCCTGAGCCCCGACGATACCGAAGCCATGGTCGCGGTCTACCGACGGGTCTTCGCCAGCTACCCCTTTCCTATCCATAACCCCGCCTATCTGGCGCGGACCATGGCGGAAAATGTCCGTTATCACGGAATATTCCGCAACGAGCGCCTAGTCGCCATCGCCTCTGCCGAACTCGACAAAAGCGGCGAAAACGCAGAAATGACCGATTTTGCCACCCTGCCGGACGAACGTGGTCAGGGTCTGGCCAACTACCTGCTGACCCGCCTGGAGGAAACCGCCGCAAACGAGGGCATCGTCACCGCCTACACCATCGCCCGGGCCTATTCCTTCGGCATGAACATCACCTTCGCCAAGCACGGCTACGCCTTCAGCGGTACCCTGACCCGCAACACCCAGATTTCCGGCGAACTGGAGAGCATGAACGTCTGGTACAAACCGCTGGCTTCCTGATAACGGCGCCGTCCTGCCGTGATGCGGTTCGCTTCGCTCACCGGCATCCTAGATTTCGCTGTGCCCCCGTAGGATCCGGTGACGCCAGAAACCGCATCTTTCACGCGCCGGAGCGCAAAAAAGCCCCTCGGGATCGAACTTCTCCCGAGGGGCTTTTTGCCGTCAATCCGCATGGATCATATTCCCCAGAGTTCGTCCTCGTCCTCTTTCGGCGGCGCATCCAGAACGATCCTGGGTTCCTCTTCCGGGGTGTTCAAAGCGTAAGCCGGACCGCCGCTGCCGGCGAGATGAAAACGTCCGAGCATCAGTTTGAGATGGGCAACCATGCTCGAGAGCTCCTCAGCCGCCGCCGCCGTCTGTTCGGCGTTGGCGGTATTCATCTGGGTCACCTGATCGATCTGGGACAGTCCCTGATTGACCTCGGAAATTCCCAGGGCCTGATCGGACGAGGCGCTGGCAATGTCACCGACAAGCTCGGAAACCTCCGTCGTCTGACTGACGATGCGGCCTAGAGCACGGGCCGTCTCCTCGGCCAGACGGGCGCCGTTTTCGGTTTTGGTGACCGTCCCCGCGATGAGGTCGGCGGTCTCCCGGGCGGCCTTGGCGCTGCGGGCGGCGAGGTTACGCACCTCCTCGGCGACCACCGCGAAGCCCTTGCCGTGTTGCCCCGCCCGGGCGGCTTCGACCGCCGCGTTCAGAGCCAGCAGGTTGGTCTGGAAGGCGATCTCGTCGATGGTCTTGATGATCCGCGAAATGTCCGCTCCGGCGCGGCGCATCTCCTCCATGGCCGCGACCATCTGCTGCATTTGGACGTTGCACTTCTGCGCCGAATCCCGGGCCTCTTCCGAATTACGATTGGCCTTGCCGGCATTCTCGGCGTTGGTCTTGGTACGATTGGCCATTTCGTTCATCGAGGCGCTGATCTCCTCTAGGGAACTGGCCTGTTCCGTCGCCCCCTGGGAAAGGGACTGACTCGAATCCGCCACCTGAGTGCTGCCCGAGGCAATCTGATCCCCCACCGCCTGCACCTGGCCGATGAGTTCGTTGAGATCGTTCCGCACCCGGCCCAGGGCATGTCGCAACGCATCGCCTTCGTCGCGGGGCTGGACCTCGAAATCGAGATCGCCGCCGGCGAGCCGCTCCAGGGGAACGACCACCTCGCTCTTCAGGCTCGCGGCAAAATTATCCATGGTCTGAGCGAGCATCCCGACCTCATCCTGCAGATCGAGATTCAGCCGCGTGTCGAGGTGTCCCTTTTCCAGCTCGCCGATCATCCCCACCACACCGGCCAAGGGCCGCTGGATGCCGAGGGCGATACGCAGCGCGAGCAGAGCACCGAGGGCCAGAGCCACGAGAACGCCCCCCCAGAGGGCGGTGGTCACCGTCTTCGCCAGGGCGAGCATGCCCGCCTTCTGGATTTTCACCGCCTCGCCGCACGCTGCGACGGTCGCTTCCGCCTGGCTCTGCATCTGCCCGATAAGGGCCTCCTGTTCCGTCAACTGCCCCACGAATTCGGCATACTTGGTGGTGAACTGGTCGAGAACGGCCTTCATGTTCTTGAGATTGGCGATGCTCTCCTCGTCATCGAGATCGGCGATGAGGGCGTCGGCGGTATCCTGTACCTCCTGCATAATCGTGCGCGAACGCTCCAGATATTTTTCGTCCCGCCTCAGGAAGAATTCCTTCTCGAACTTGCGGGAATCGTTGAAGAGGAGAAGCATGCGGTCCGTTGCCGCGACCCAGCCGTGACGTTCCGTCATCAGTTCGTCATACTGCCGAAGCTGATAATTCTCCTGATGGTCGCGCAGATCCTCGACCGCCGCCAACTGATCCTCCCGCACCCGGGTCAGGGCTTGCAGGGCCACGTTGGAACTGGTTTTCATCTCCTCCATGGCGGCGCTTTTCAGCGCTTCGGACCGGACATCGCGGTCGAACTCGCCGCGGTAGTAGGCGGCGGCCATGCGCACCTTGCCCATCTCCCCCCTGACCTGGTCCGCCGCCGGCAACTGCTCGATCTCCCCAGCCAGGGCGGTCATTTCACCCAGGCGCTTGCGCACCAGCTCGGCCTGCGCCGGATTGGCGTTCAGGGCGAAACTCTTTTCCGCGCCCTGGGCCTCTTGCAGCAGGTTGAGCATGGCCGTGACCTTCTGCGAAACCTCGACCCGGCCGATGATTTTCTTCATACCCCCGTAGCCGACCAGCCCCACCACCAGGGTAAGAACCAGCAAAACGCCAAAAGCCATCATCAGCTTGGGTGCGATTTTCATGCGCTTGAACATGATGCCTCCTTACGGGTGGAATAACTGCAGCCCCCTCATCGAGATATTCCGCGCACGGTTCACCTCCGGACCACATGGTATTTTAAAACAATATTAGTAGCAATTTGCGGCACCTCGCTCATGTTCATTGAGAACGCTTTACGAAATAACCGGGGGGAAATTCAGCGGGAGGCGTTTTCCGCCGGGATGAGGCTGACATCTTCAGCGATCACTTCCAGCAGCTGACGATAGTCCTCTTCCTTGAGCGGCACCGGGGCCATTCGCGTCAAAGGCCGGGTTTGGCGGGGATTATCCAGATATTTCTTGAGGTTGTCGCGGTTGAAGGGTTCGTCTTCACGATATTTGACGGGAAAGAAGGGGGTCAGCAGACCGGAGAGATTCGGGGCGTTGTCCGTCTCTCCCAGCCCGCCGGCGGCGGCGGTCAGCACGCGATGGCAGGCTCCGCAATGCTTGACGAAAAAATTTTCTCCGGCTTCCTCACCCCTTTCGAAATGGACGATGCGCGGGAGTTCGTCCTCCGCCATTTCCCGGCATGCGGCGGCGTACAGCGCATTGACCACTTCGTCGAGGAGCGCATCGGGCCAGTGGAAATCGGGCATGAAGAGAACGGGACGGCGAATCGCTTCGACCAGCTCCCCGGGAGCGCTCTCGCTCACGCTTTGATCGAGATCGGTGGCGAGACGATTGCCGCGTCCGCCGATGATGTGGCAGCGGCGACAGCCGGTCTCGTCAATGCGCTTGCCGCCACGCTCAACCAAAATGCTGCCCGGCCGTCGAAAATGCGCATAACGCCCCGAAATAAGGCCGAAATGGGCAATCTCTAGACGGCTTGAGCGGGGGTCGCCGCGATGGCAATCCAGGCAGCCGCCCAGCTCGGCATAGTGGACGGCGTGGCAGGAGAGGCAGCGCGGTTCGGCGGCGAGGGCTGCGCCGGGCAGCAGCCAGAGACATATCAGAAGGGCCAGATGAGCGACCAATTCTCCCCCCGAAAAACCAGGGCCACCAACGTCAGGGCCAGGATTGTCAAAAAGGCCAGAAGCGTCAAAACATTAACCAGCCGTTGCTCGCGGGGAAACCAGCGGGCGCGCCGAGCTGCGGGCAAGCCCGGCAGCCAGGGAAGGAGGGCGTAACCGACGGCCAGGGCGACGATCAGGTAAACCCAGGCGTTGCCGTAGCTTACCAGTTCCTGCATCCAGAGCAGAAACCACGCCGATTTCGAAGGATTGGGCACCCGCCCGAGGTCGGCGGCCTCCTCCAGCGGCGCCGGCAGCAGCGCCGCCAAGAGGAGCACGGTCACCGTCCCGAGGGCGAAAGCCCACTTGATCAGGCGAAAAAAATGGGGAGAACTCTTGAGATACTCGCTCATAGGTAGGGCAGAATCCCCTTGTCCCGGCGAATCCGGTAGAAATGGAGAGCGATCAGCACCCCCATGGTCAGCGGAAGCACGACGATGTGCAGGGCATAAAAACGCAGCAGCGACAGGCTCCCGCCGATACCGTCGGGAAGCAGGAACACCTTGGCCAGAGAGCCGCCGGGAATCGTGCCGAGGAGTTCCATCCCGGTCTGGGTCGCCCACAGGGCAAGCTGGTCCATGGGCAGCAGATAGCCGGTGTAGCCGTCGAAGAGGGCCAGACAGAGCAGGGCGAAACCGATCAGCCAGTTGAGCTGGCGCGGCGGCCGGTAGGCGCCGGTCAGGATCACTCGCAGGGTATGCAGAAAAAGGAGGATCAGAAAGAGGTGCGAGGCCATGCGATGGAGGGAGCGCAGGTACTTCCCGCCCGGCACCTGCTCCTCCAGAAAGAGGATCGAGGTGAACGCCCCCGCCGCCGTCGGCTGGTAATAGAAAAGGAGCAAAAGGCCGCTGACGACCAGCAGCAGAAAGACGGTCAGGGCCAGGCCGCCAAGACAGAAGGTGTAGCTCAGGCGCAGGTTTTCCTTCCGCACCACCCGGGGGAAGAGATGGGCGACAAACTCGCCGGCAAGCCCCCGTTTCTTCATCCTCTCACCACCCAGCGTTCCCCTTCGATCCGCACTTCCAGCCGGCGCAAGGGGAGCTGTGCCGGTCCTTGCAGCACCGCGCCCCGGCGGTCGAAACGGCTGCCGTGGCAGGGACAAACCAGCTCCGTCGGCGTCACCGTTACCGTGCAGCCGAGATGGGTGCAGGTCAAATCGAGGGCATAGAACTCCTCCGCCTCCCGCACCAGCGCCACCCGCGCCTGGCGGTAGACCAGAGCGCCGTGGGGAGGCACTTCCCGTCGGGGCACATCGAGCCGGGCCGGCGCCTGCGGCAGGCGCGGCCGGAAGAAGCGCGCCAAGAGGCCCAGTCCGCCAAGACCGAGGATCAGGGAGATGAGGAATTTTCGACGCTTTCGACCAGTTGCTTCCATTTTTCCAAGTATGCCTTCACATAGGTTGCATCGCGGCGACTCAGCCGCTGATAACGCGCCTCGTCGACAAAGGCGCCGTTGACCACTTGCTGCCCCGCCTGGTTCCAGAAAGAGACCAGCCCGAGGCCGTCCTGATCGGGCAGATAGACCCGGTCCTCGGGCTTTTCCAGCAGAAACCGCGCCGGCCGGTCGTGACAGGCGTCGCACAGGGGCGCGCCGCGCTGCACGGTATGCGGGAAGAAGGCCTTCCACTCGGCGGCCAATCGGCGGTTTTCTTCCCTCTTCGCCGTCTCGCCGGCGATTTCGCTGAAATAGGCAAGAAACTGGGGACGGATGGGGCTGACCAGCCCCCGTTCGTTAAGCCCCAGGGGAGGCAGATCCTGCAAGCGCAGATAGGCGCTGCGCAGGTAGTCTGGGGCGGTCTGGTCCCGACGCAGGCGGAAATAGTCGGGGATGACCCCATCGCTGAAACGAATGAAGAAGGTGCCGTACTCCTGAGCCGCCCAGGCGCTGTGACAGGCGTAGCACTCCAGCTTTTCAAGATGGGCAGCGATGCCGTGCTCGATGATCGTCGGGTCCGGCTCGTGGCAGTCGCGGCAGCCCTGGTCCGCCCGCTGGCCGGCGGCCAGACCAGCCATGCCGTGGCAGTCGCCGCAGACCATCCCGGCCTCGGCGTGAACATCGGGGCTCATCTTCAGATAGTGTTCACCGCCGAAACCCGACCCCCGCTGGTAACGCTCGGCATCTTCCCGGGGAGCATGACCGTAGTAATCGGCCCCGACGTAGTAGCCGCGATGGCAGACGTGGCAGTCCTCCTTTTCCGGCCGGGCGATGGCATGACCGGCAAAGCCGTGGCAATCGAGACAGTCGCGCACATGGCAGGAAGCGCAGTTCTTGTCGTAAAAATCCCCATCGGCCCGTCCCCAGGAGCGCGCGACGAACGCCCGCTCGGCTTGGCGCGTCGCCATGGGACCGTGCAACACGCCGAGGGTTTCCTCATGGCACTGTTGACAGCGCAGGGCCATCCCCAGGGAGTCCAGCTCGGCGGCGCGCTGCTCGGGGCCGCCGCCGTGACAGTCGGCGCAGGCCAGCAGGGCATGGGCCCCCCCGGAGGACTCCCGGTGGCAGAGCCCGCAGGATTCCTCAGCGGCCGGCGCCGGCGGAGCGCTCAGCAGGAGCAGGGCGAGAAAGGCAACGATCAAGGACACGATAATCGAGTTCCTTCTGATAGATGGGATCTTTTGGCTCAAAATGGCAGACCAGGCACTGGTTGACCGCCCAGGTTCGGCGGATCTCCTCGCCGTTAAGCGGCCGGGAATTTTCCCGGGTGATGGCCGAGAAGGCCCGCACCTCGCCAGCGCGCAGGGTGAGAAAGCCGTCCAGGGGTTTGTCGGCGGAGCGTTCACAGAGCAGCGTAGCGCGCAGCGAATCCCCCTCCAGCACATGCTGGCCGAAACCGGCGAAAGCAGGATTGGTGTGGCAGTCGGCGCAACTCACCGCCTTCTTCCCGGTGTTGTGGCCGAAGAAAGGGGCGAAGCGCAACTGCTCCTTGCCGTTGAACCTGGCGACGTACTCGTCCTTCACCCGTTCACCGCGCCGGTCGATGACCGTCACGAAGGTCTGGCAGCCGGGAGTCACCGGGGAGATCTTCCCACGCTGGTTGAGGGCCAGGGGGAAGGGGTAGAGCATGCGGTAATCCTCCGACTCATCGAAAGTGCCCGGGGTTTCCCGCCGCTTGATAAAATCCATGGATTTGGCGCGCTGGTCATATTCGGTGTGGCAGCCGTAACATTGGGCGACGCTGTGGGAATGACAGGCGTAACACTCCAAACGCTCGTGGCCGACGATGGTATGCTCCGGGGTGCCGGTGATGACCTTGCTCTCGTGACGCTGGCCGTCGCGCTTGTCCACCACCCAGATTTTACCGTCCTCGACAAAGACGTTGGAATACTTGCGCCCCTTGGCAGTGAGCACCAGCTCGTCGCCGAGGAGAACCTGACGTTTGTACGAACGGGACTCACGCACCGCCTCGTCGTTTTCCCGCGTCACCTTCTCAGTGCGAGGACGCTCCTTGGCGCCGCCGTGACAGTCCTCACAGGCGATCTCGGTCTGCAGGTACATATTTTCGTAGGCGTAGCCGTCCCCCATGATATCGCGCGAGGTGTGGCAGTCGATGCACTCCATACCCTTTTCGTGGTGGATATCGGGGGGGATGGAGGTGGCGTTGCGCACGCCACTGATCAGCTTCGGGCCGGGATATGCGCCGTCGGTGGGAACCAGACCGTTGTTGCCGTCGTTCATACCCTGATAGGCCAAAGCGATGCGCCCACTGCGGTTGTGGCAGCGGAAACAGACCTCGTTCTCGGGCAGGGCGGCTATGGCGTGGGTCTTGGAATAGGGCCACTTGCCGCTCACCGTCGGATCGCCCCCCTCGTAGGTGCCGTTGTTGTTGTAGGGGAAGTGGCAGGCGGTGCAGCCGGCACCGTGGCTGGCAGTCCAGGCCTGGTTCGATTCAAGGGCAACGTGACAGAGGGAGCAGAACTTGCGGTAAAGCTCCCCGGAAAGATGGTCAAGGGCGGTCACCGGCGCCAGCTTCAACGCCGTGCCGTCGGCGGCAAAGGTCTCCAGACCTTGGGCAGCGTAGAGTTTGCCGTCCACTCCTTCCCAGGTGAGTTGGATGTTCTTGATCATGCCGGTGGCGGTGGTCATGAGATTTGCGCGCACCCGGCTCAGCTGATAGGCGTGACAACGGCCACAGGTCTTGTCCCAGACCTGGGGATGGCCGGGATTCTTCTTGCCGAACATCCCGCGATGGGACACCTCCTTGTCCGCCGCCGTCGCGTCGCCGCCGTGACAGGCCACGCAATCGCCGTGGGTCGGCGACGCCAACTCCAGCCCCTGGTGACATTTGACACAGGTTGAGGTTTCGGTTTCGAAAAACCCACACCCGGCAAGAAGAAGGAAAGATAAGAAAAGCGGCGTAAAACGCATGAAAACCGTTGGCAAATAATGATTTGGCGTAAGGGCGTGGCAAGGCACCGCCTTGCCGCGATCAACAACAAAGCCCCAAACGAAACCGGGCTTTTCATCCTCGCCATACTAGCGGACTTGTTCCCTTTGCCGCCAGTAAAAAAGGCCGGCGGAACCCTGTGAGAGGGGTCCACCGGCCATGCATAAAGCCAGATCAGGAGTCGGAAATCTCTCTACAGCTTGACCTCGACGGTTTCGCTGTACTCTTTCCAGAGGAAAGGATCGCTCTCACGGGTGCCGAAAGGCAGATACCAGAGTTCCACCTTGAGATCGACCTTGGAACTGGTGATATCTTCATCGTCAGGCAGCATGATCTCGAAATGTTCGTGGGTTTTCTTGCCGGGATGGAGAGCCGTATCGGCAACAATGCCACTCTTTTCGTAAGGACCACGACCCATTTTGTTGGTACGGGCAAACTGCTGAGGAACGGGCATGTACAAACGCTCTTCGTTGAAAACTTCGTCGCCTTCTTCATCTGTTGCAATGACCGACAGAACCAGTCGGTTGGGGGTCGGTCAGCCATCAGGGATGCCATGACCCGCTCTGTTGGTCATGGAGATATCAACCATCAATTTCGGACGAGGAACCGGACCGTCGAGCCAAACCATCGGCCGGGTATGGACATCCCATTCAATCGCCTTGTCGGACATCACCTTAGAGCGGTAGCTCTGCATGTCATGCCCCAGGCCGCTTTCGCGCATGTGACATTCCTGACAGGTCTTGTCGCCTCCACCGGCAAGGTACGACCAGAGGTAGCTGCCGTAACCGGTGGCGCATTGGGTCGGGTTATCCAGTTCAAGCTGGGGTCCGAGTCCGTGACACTGACCGCACTGGATGGACTCGCCCATGATGTGGCTGGTTTTCATGATCGGAGTATCGGGATCGTCGTGAGCGCCGTCATTGAAACCGTAAACCACGCCGGCCTGAGGATAACCGTCGGTCCACTTATGAACGACGGCGTTACGGTTGTGGCAGACCATGCAGTTGATGTTGAGCTTGAGCAGCAGGTCTTTTTTCTCCTGGAAGGTCTCGGAGTCTCCTCTTTTGTTGGCGTCCATCAGGTCATAGATGGTCTTGACAAATTCCTTGGCGACATCGTCGGTGGCATCGGCCATCTGTGGCAGATGACACTTGGTGCAGCCCAGCAAGTGTTCGACTTCGACGTCGCTGGGATCCGTCACGCCCGAGTAGGCCCATGAGAGAAAGCCGTTGGTGAAGGCGGTCTTGAAGGTCGCGGCAACCCGGCCGGTGCCGTAGACCGAACGGGAATGGGCGGAATTGGCCCACTCATTGTGAGCTTCCTCGTGACACTCGATACACGAGGAGGAATCGTACATGGCGATCAGTTCTTCAAGGGTCGTGGCCTTACCCTTTTTGGCGACAATCGTACCGTCCTTGCCGATACCGGCGGCCTGCGCCGGATCGAGAGCACCGCTGAAAAGAATCAGCGAAAACCCCGCCAAAACCGTCGCCGCGATAGAAAAAACATTCGATGTTTTCTTCGTCGGCATGATGTTTAAGTCCTCTCCTATCTCCCGTTTTGCCGTGAAGGGTGAGGGCGTAGAAAACGGCAGCCCTCGTCTAACCCATAAACGACATTTTGATGACCACAGAGATCAGAGGACACGGAGCAATCCAACAGCTTGTCTTTCAAGCGAAAGCTTACCCCTTTTTTCCTCTGTGCTCTCTATGGTGAAACACTCTCCAGATTAAAAAGATGGGGCCGGCGACGGGCGCCGGCCCCGGGGTCAAACAGGCTGATTAGCAGCCTTGCAACATGTCGTTGCCTTTTTTCGGAGCTTTTTCAGCTTTGACGTCAAGTTTCACGTCGGCGCCGACGGCGATGTCGGCGGCTTTGCCTTTTTCCACTTCCACGGTGACAACGTTGCCGTCAACGGCGGTTACTTTGCCTTTGATATCCTTGGCAAGGGCCAGACCGGAAACGGAAACAACCATCATCATGGCAGCGGCCAGAACAACAAGCTTCTTCATGATACGTACTCCTCTCGTTACAGGGTTGATGTCCACCGGCTCAACCGCGAGCCGGAAGTTGTGAAGCTAAATTAGAAAATAACCTGCATTTGCGCGGTGAAGGTGGTGAAGTCCTCGGTCAGTTCGGTCGAGCCAAGGCCGAACCCTTCCTTGTCGAAATCCGCCTGGCTGAGTTCCATGGTCAGCTTGAGATCCTGGCCGCGGAAGTAGTAGTTGAAACCGCCGCCGTACCAATCGACTTCCTGATCATAGAAGCCGTTGTAGCAGGCGAGGGACCAGCTTTCGCTGCGGGCGAAAAATTGCAAGGGCAGATTGGGCAGCATGTAGCCGATCTTCACATAGCCACCGTTCTTTTCACCGTTCATGTTGATGACATTACCATCGACATCCGCCAAGGCCACTTCACGATAGTCGGAAGCATCATCCAGGTCGTAATCGACATAGGCGCCGGAAACGGTGAAAGTACCCACGCCGTCAACCGGATACTCGAAGAAAAGATCGACGGTCCAAGCTTCGTAGTCTACCGGATCACTCGCCAGAGTTGCGTTCCTGTAAGCCACGTCTTTTTCCATCTGGTAGGCGCCACCGATGGTCAGCACCTTCTTCTCGCCGAGATAGGTACCTTTGTAGCCAAAACGGCTCTCGGGATCAAGAAGGGTGATATGAGCACGAGCGCCGTAGCGGAAGGCCGAGTCGGGAGCCGAGGCGGAATCATTACGGCCGTTCATGGCATCGAGGCGATACTGGAATTTCTGGTCGAATAGGTTACCCCACAGGGTCACACCCTTGTCACGGGTTCCTTCGTCAACCAGCGGCGCACGAATGAGAAGCGAGCGGTCGAGGGTCAGCGGCATTTCGCAAGCTTCGAGGTTTTCACGGGTGAAGCTGTACTTGTACTTGCCGAGCCAGAAGTTGACAGCGTCGTTGTACTTGAAGCGCATGACCGCATCGAGTACATGGAAGTCTTCATTATCGCCATCGGTTACGTTGAAACCGCTTATATTGTTATCTTCGTTAAACTCGGTATTTACATACAGGCTGAAATGCTTTCCGTAGGCGCCCATCAGAGCTATACGGTTACGGCGGAAGTTGAACTCGCTGACGCTTTCGTCATCGTCGGTACCGCCACCAGTATCCCGGTGATTGAGCTGGAATTGCCCGACATATTGAAGCTTAAGGGCACCCTGATCCTCGGGGCCGAAGGTCCAAGTCGGCCCGGCGAACGCCGGGGTCGCCAACAGGACCGTACCTACGCAGGCGGTCAGTAATTTACGGAATTCCACGATAGTCACTCCTTTGCAGAGAAGTTAATTAATCAGATCAAGCCGGCAAAATCAGCAACCGCCGCCGCCACCGCCGCCGGTGCTGCTAGCCGGACCGGTGGGTGCTGCCTCGAAATATTCGCGGTCTTCAATTTCAATGTTGTTGGCGCCGGCATCATAGGGACTGGCGGCATCAGGAATGGCTACCCGAGCCGGCTCAACCAGCTTACCCGCATCAGCATTATACAGCACAACGTCCATCAATTCGGCAACATCCGTGGCCCAAATGGAACCGGCGGGAAGCAGACCACCCTTGGCAGTTTGATCCGACAGGCTCCCCCACTGGCTCCAAGAACCGTCATAAACCATGGCATCCCAGCCGAGAATGGCGTCGACGGCCAGGAAACCGGCGGAGGCGATCATCGCGGTCCGGCACATGGTGATAAGCTTCTTGGAATTATCGATGCCGGCGGCGGCAAATTCCGCGGTCAGAACATCGGGGGTCACGAAACGTTTGTCGTCAGCGGTTCCGGTAACACGGTCAGGGTTGACCAATTTGCTCCAGGAATAATACTTGCCGCCCTTCATCGTTCCTTCGAAAACAACAAAATCCGCTTCGGCAGTTCCATCCCCATCACGATCATCAGCAAAAACACCGGCTGTTGCTGCGGGCATAGCATCGCCGCGGAAATCAACCACCTGCATGGTCTGATTTTCGATGGCCGCGATCACCTCGGACAAACCACCGCGCAGGTCATCACGGAACTGGGGCAATTCACAGACGCTGAAGTCCGAGCGCGAGACAGCCGGGGCATCGGCGGTGAGAGCAAACCCCGCGTCGGTCCAGGCGCTGTCGAAGCCGTCAAGTATCTTGATGCGGTCCTTGGGGAAGCCCCAGTAACGCAGCAGGAAATAAGCACGGCCAACCTGATAGGTCGCCTGTCCCGTGTGCGCAGTCAGAACAATGGTGGTAGTTCCGTCAATGGCATGCTTTTGCAGCATTTCATCCATGGCGGCACCGGTCAGTACCATGTTGACGGTTTCCACCGGCCCTTCAATGCGGTTCATTACGTGCTCGCCGGTTGCCCAGAGCTGGGCCCCAGGAATATGCCCGGCAGCGTATTTTGCCGTATCGGAAACGCTCAGAAGAACCACTCGTTCCGACCCTAACGGCCTGTTGACCAAGCCCTGATCGATCCAATTTTTAATAATGGTCGCATCGATCAAAACATTCTGGGTATGGCCAGCGAGCGGCTGAGTCGTCGTCAGCTGAGGTCCGATATAGGCGGAATCATCGGGGGTTTGATTGACTTCCGGCGCCTCATAATCCGACCCGCCACCGCCGCTACAACCGCCCAGCAGCAGAGCCGACGCCGCAAAGGCCAGCAGCGCATACCTGAGACTCTTCATTTCCGAAAAAATCCTCTTCATGCTCTCTCCTTGCTCCTTGTGAATGAATGTAGCGTTACGTCCCCTGGAAATGCCGTCCGATCAAATCACAATCGGGGTACGGCATTTCACCTCCCCTAATCTCGTCTTTTCGCCTTTCCGCCCATCAACCACCTCCCTTGACTGTATTAAATCAAACCGGCAGACTTCAGACAAACCCAGTCTAGCAGCGTTTTTATAAGTGACCAGAAAACAGGAAGGGATTTTTACCCTCTTGCGCATCCGGGCGACAGTGCCTTAATCCAAGCAAGGAGCATGCCTGATGAAGAACGTTTCTTAGCCATTTTGCCCGAACCCCAAGGCCGCAAAACCCGCGCCCAACGCGGTTCGATTTGAGGAAAACAACGAAAAAACGGTATCTTGCTGGATGATTCGGAAGGAATAAAAAACGTCCAGCGGGCACCTAATAGAAGAGTAAAAATGTCACCAAAAGCTTCGTTTTTCTTTCAAAACAGACTCACATCGGAATATCGCGATTTTGACATAGTTTACTTTTTGTGGTTTTTCCCTGCCAAATGACGGAAAGCGGCTGGGCGTTTTCACCGATCAATCTATTTTTAACCATATCAAACCAATATCCGTTCAGTTTCCGTGTGGACAAATTTTGGCAAGGAATGGATTGCGAATATCGTGAAGAACGACGAAGATAAAAAGGACACATCCCGCCCACGCGAACCTGTCGGACGGCATGACGGAAATCGGAAAAGGAGCCAGAAATCATGACCGAACCTTCTCCAGAAACGGCAGCCCCGGCCCCGGATGCACAGGCATCCGGAGCCGGTCCGTCGGCCATCTCCTTTCACCTGATCACCTTCTGCTGGACCCTGCTCATTCTCCTGCTCGCCGGCTGGGACTACTATCAGGTCCGCCAGTCGGCGCTGGACAACGCCCGCACCGCCGCCCGCCACAGTTACGCCAAGGATCTCACCTTCCGCAAGTGGGCGACCGGCCACGGCGGCGTCTATGCCCCGGTCACTCCGGCCAATCCGCCCAACGCCAATCTTGCCCATATCCCCGAACGGGACATCCAAACCCCCTCGGGTCGCCCCCTGACCCTAATCAACCCCGCCACCATACTGCGCCAGGTGCATCAGCTGGCCGACGAGACCTTCGGCACCCGCGCCCATATCACCAGCTTGCGGCCCATCCGTCCGGCCAATGCCCCGGACCCCTGGGAAGTCGCCGCTCTCCAGGCCTTCGAGCGGGGAGAAAACGAGCGTTCGGAGCTGCAAAGCATCGACGGCGAACCCTACCTGCGACTGATGCGGCCGTTTGTTGTCGACACCGGCTGCCTCAAGTGCCATGCCGCCCAAGGATATCAGATGGGCAACATCCGCGGCGGCATCAGCATTGCCATCCCCTGGGCACCCTATCGAGCCCATTTGCGCTCCTATCTGCTGCACCATAGTCTCGGCTATGGCGGTCTCTGGTCCCTGGGGATGCTCGGCCTCGGCGCCAGCCGCCGGCGCCTGCAAAACCATCTGCGGGAACGGGACCGCGCCGAGGCGCTGTTACGCGAAGAACGGCAACGGCTCACCGGCATCATCGAAGGAACCCGGGTCGGCACCTGGGAATGGAACGTCCAGACCGGCGAGACGATCTTTAACGAAACCTGGGCGGAAATGATCGGCTATCATCTTGATGAACTACGCCCCCTGAGCTTCAAGGTCTGGGAGCGCCTCGTCCAGCCCGACGACCTGCTCCGGTCACGCGAGCTGCTGGAGCGGCACTTCTCGGGCGAGTTCCCCTATTATGACGGCGAGTACCGCATGCGCCACAAGGACGGACACTGGGTCTGGGTGCATGATCGCGGGCGTCTCCTGAACCGCGACGCCAAAAACAGGCCGCTGATGATGTTCGGCACCCATACCGACATCAGCGCCCGCAAGGAGGCGGAAGAGGCCCTGCGCCAGAAGGCCCAGGAACTGGAAGAGCGCGGTGCCGAACTGGAGCGCTTCAATTACACCGTCTCCCACGACCTGAAGAGCCCGCTGGTCACGGTCAAATCCTTTCTCGGTTTTCTTGAACAGGATATCGCCGGCCGCGACGCCGAACGCATCCCAGGCGATATCGAGCACATGCGGACGGCAACGGAGAAGATGGGACGGCTGCTCGACGAACTGCTGGAGATGTCCCGCATTGGGCGGGTCGTCAACCCCCCGGAAAAGTTCTCCTTCAAAGAGCTTCTTGAGGAGGTGCTGGCGCTGATGGCCGGGCCCCTGGCCGAGCGGGGCGTCGCCGTTGCGACCGATGACAAGGATCCGCTTTTGCGCGGCGACCGTCCGCGCCTGCTGGAGATCTGGCAGAACCTGCTCGAAAACGCTGTCAAGTACATGGGCGACCAAGGCGCTCCGCGCATCGAGCTGGGCATGGAGGAAGCGGACGGGGAGAGCGTTTTCTTCGTGCGCGACAACGGCCAGGGAATCGATCCCCGCTACCACGAGAAAATTTTCGGACTTTTCGAGAAACTCGACCCGAAGAGCGAAGGCAGCGGCCTGGGTCTTGCAGTGGTCAAGCGGATTGTCGAACTTTACGGCGGCCGCATCTGGGTCGAATCGCCAAGGCCGGGGCAGGGTTGCTGCTTCCGCTTCACCCTCCCCGGCGCGCTGCCGCAACGCTGACCCCCTTATGGACCAAGCCGCGATGGACGCCAAGAACTTCCCACCGGACAATCTGGCTGATTTTCTTCTCGGCAGCGACCTGCTTTTCTGCGTACTGCTTGACGCGGGAGGGATAATCCGCGCCCACAGTCCCGGGGTGCCGCGGCTGCTGCACCTGAGCGGCGACGTTTGCCTGAACCGGCCGTTTGTCGCTCATCTGGCCGAAAACGACGCCGAGCCATTCCGGCGGCGGCTCACGGAAACCGGAAGGGAGGGCAGCGACGAGTTTCTGCTCAACCTGCACAGCCCCATCCAGGGGCCAAGCACCCTGCGCTGCCGGCTCTTCCCCCACCCCCGGGGCATCCTCTTCGTCGGCGAAAGCCCCATCGCCAAAGCCGACGTCCTGACCGAGGAACTCATGCAGCTGAACAACCGGCTGGCCGTGCTGAGCCGGGAAAACACTCGCAAGAACCGGGAACTGGAAGAACGCAACCGGCAGTTGCAGGAAGCAAACCGCACCATTGAGGAACTCGCCCGTAAAGATCCCCTGACCGGCGCCGCCAACCTCCGTAAATTCAATGAAGTGTTGAACTTCGAAGCGGAGCGGGGAGCACGCCTGGAAACACCCTTGGTTATGATCATGCTCGATCTCGACCACTTCAAGCAGGTCAACGATCTTTACGGGCATGATGCCGGCGATAAGGTTCTGATCGCTGTGACCGCTTTTCTTATGAAGGGGGTGCGCCCTTACGACCTCGTCGCCCGTATCGGCGGCGAGGAGATTGCTCTGCTACTGCCTGAAACCGATCTGGATAAGGGGGTCGAGGCCGCCGAGCGACTGCGGCGTGAACTGGCGGAACTGGTCATCGACGGCTACCCGGAACGGATTACCGCCAGCTTCGGCGTTGCCCTGCTGCCACCGGGAGAGAATCCCGGCCGGCTCATGACCCGCGCCGACGCCGCTCTCTATCGCGCCAAAGAACAGGGACGCAACCGGGTCGAGCGGGAAACCGCCCCGGCCTGACCACAGGAGCCTGTATGAACGAACCGTCCTTCGCCCTCCGCCGGGAACTGACCGCCCGACTCCGCGAAAATCGACAAGGCATTGCCGAACGGGTCGCCAAAGCCTTCTCTCGTCGCCCCAGCGACGACCATGCCCACCTCGACGGCGAGGAGATCGCCGCTCATCTCGACTTTCTCGCCGGAGCCGTCGAAGGGGGGACGGTCTCCGCCTTTGCCGATTACGCGCGCTGGACCGCTCGGGTAGCGCAGGCCCGAAACATCCCCCCCGCTTTCGTCGCGGAGAGTTTCCGCCGGATCGAGGAGGCACTGGGCGGAACGCTGGCGCCGGAATTCCGTCCCGTTGTCAGCCCCTTCCTCGCCGCCGGCCGCGCGGCCGCCCTGGCCGGCGACGAGCCCGCCGGGGAAGCCGAAGAGGAAGATCCTCTGGCCCTCCACCGCCGGATCTTTCTCCAGGCGATCCTCGCCGGGCGGCGCGATGCCGCCGTCAACGTTGTCCTCGAAGCCCTGGACAACGGCCACGACCTCCGCGATCTCTATGTGGAGATTTTCCAGAAAGCACTCTACGAAGTGGGACGCCTCTGGGAAGCCAACCGCATCACCGTCGCCGACGAACACCTGGCCACCGCCGTCACCCAGTACGTGGTCGCCCGGGCCTACGAACGGCTGCCGACGGCGGAAACTCATCGGGGACGGGCGATCATCACCGGCGTCCAGGGGGAACTGCATCAGGTCGGGGCCAACATGGTGGCCGATCTGCTGGAGGCGGACGGCTGGGACGTGCGTTTCCTCGGGACCGACATGCCCGCCGGCGACATTCTCACAATGACTCGCGATCACCAGGCAGAACTCCTCGGCATCTCGGCCACCATGCTCTTCAACCTGCCCCAGGTCATCGCCCTGGTGGAACGGCTTCGCGCCGAACTCGGCACCGCCGCGCCGCGAATCATCCTCGGCGGCGGCGCCTTCCGCCTGCTCCCCGAACTCCCCGCCGAACTCAAGGTCGACGCCGTCGCCACCGAGTTGCGACAGGGAGTGGAACTGGCAAGAAGTCTGCAACAGTAAACATCCCACCCCCACGGACCCCGCATGCTTTCGATCTTCATCGAACTGATCTACAACCTGGCCCTGCTGATCGCCTTAAGCACCGTCTCGGGCTTCATCGGCGACCGTTTTCCCGGCCGCCGGGGGGCGCTGCTGCAAGGACTGCTCTTCGGTGCGGTAGCGGTGATCGGCATGCTCAATCCATTGATTTTCGCCCCGGGACTGATCTTCGACGGCCGCTCAGTGATGATCAGCCTCGGCGGGCTCTTCTTCGGGCCGCTGACGGCCGCCGTCAGCGCGACAATGGCCATCGCTTGCCGCATTGCCCAAGGAGGAATAGGCACCCTGACCGGGGTGTCGGTCATCCTCTCCTCGGCGCTGCTCGGCGTCTTTTTCTACCGGCGACGGCAACAGCGGACGCGGGAAATCACCAACGCATCCCTGCTGATCTTCGGCCTGGTGGTGCACGGCGCGATGCTGCTGCTCATGCTCACCCTGCCCTGGCCGCTTGCCCTCGACGTGCTCAGGCGCATCGGTCCGCCGGTGCTGCTGGTCTACCCCCTGGCCACGGTGCTGATCGGCAAGATCCTCTCCGACAATCTCGGCGGCGCCCGTTTTCTGGCGGCGCTGAAAAAGAACGAAAGCCAGCTGAAACAGGCCCAGGCCTTGGCCCATCTGGGCAGCTGGGAATTGGAGCTCCCCGACAACCGGCTCTACTGGTCCGATGAAGCCTGGCGTATTCTCGGGATGACCCCAAAGGATGGCCCCGCCGGCTACCAGCGCTTTCTCGAACGGGTGCATCCCGAGGACCGGGAAAGGGTCGACCGCACCCACCGCGAATCGCTGCGGAAAGGCCCCGACAGCTACGCCATCGAACACCGGGTGGTGCGCCCCTCCGGCGAAATCCGTCAGGTGCTGGAACGCTGCACGCACGAACGCGACGCCTCCGGTCGGGTGGTGCATTCCCTGGGGATGGTTCTCGACATCACCGAACTGAAGGCCGTCGAAGCCGATCTGCGCCGGGTTTCCGAGGAATTGGGCCGACGTAACGAGGAACTGGAACGCTTCATCTACAGCGTCAGTCACGACCTGAAGAGCCCGCTCGTCACTTTCAAGACCTTTCTCGGTTTTCTGCGCCAGGACCAGCGCACCGGCCGCCGCGAGGATGTGGAAAAGGATATGGAGTTCATGGCCGGCGCCGCCGATAAGATGGAGCAGCTGCTGGAGGACTTGCTGGAGATGTCGCGGATCGGGCGCCAGGAAAAGGCCCCGGCCCGGGTCGACCTGCGCGGCCTACTCGAAGAAGCGCTGGCGGCAGTGGCCGGACCCCTCGCCGAGCGCCGGGTGGAGATGCGAATCGAGGCGCCGGAACTGACCCTTTACGGCGACCGGCTGCGCCTGGCGCGCCTCTGGCAGAACCTTATCGACAACGCCGTCAAATATCTGGGCGAGCAGGCCGCGCCGCGCATCGAGATTGGCGTGGACGAAGCGGCCGGGGAAACGATCTTCTTCGTCCGCGACAACGGCCAGGGCATCGATCCTCACCATCAGCACAAAGTCTTTGACCTCTTCGAAAAGGTCGATCCAAAAAGCCCGGGGAGCGGCCTCGGCCTGGCCCTGGTCAAACGCATCGTCGAACTCTACCATGGCCGGATCTGGGTCGAATCAGCTGGCCCCGGCCAGGGCGCCTGCTTTCGCTTCACCCTCCCCGACGCCTTCAAAGCTCCCGAAGAAGCCCGATCATGAAGCGCCTGACCGTCCTTCTCGTCCTGCTCTGGCTTCTGTTCCTAACCATCGTGACGCACGCCCCCTACACGGCGGAAGCGGCGGAACACCCCATCCACGCAGCCAGCGAAGACAACTACCCCCCCTATTGCATTGTCAACGAAGAGGGGAAAGCCGACGGTTTTTCCGTGGAGCTGCTGCGCGCCAGCCTCAAAGCCATGGGGCACGAGGTCGATTTCCTGATCGGTCCCTGGGACGAGGTCAAAGGGATGCTCGCCACGGGGACGATCCAGGTTCTGCCCCTGATGGGGCGTACCCCCGAACGGGAACCGCTCTACGACTTCACCTTCCCCTACCTGACCATGCACGGCACCATTGTCGTCCGTGCAGATGACAGCGCTATCCGCACCTTGGACGACCTCGCCGGAAAGGAGGTGGCGGTCCTGCGCGGCGACAACGCCGAGGAATTTCTGCGCCGCATCAATCTCCCGGCGACCATTGTCACCACCGAAACCTTCGAGAAGGCCCTGCGGGAACTCGCCGGAGGAGAGCACGACGCGGTCGTCATCCAGCGCCTGGTTGCCCTGCAGCTGATCAAAAAAGCGGGATTGACCAACCTGCGGATGATTGAAGAACCCCTGCGCGACTTCGAGCAGTCCTTCTGTTTCGCCGTGCGCGAAGGGGATAAAAGGCTCCTCGAAGTGCTCAACGAAGGCCTTTCCCTGGTCATTGCCGACGGCACCTACCGGCGCCTGCACACCAAATGGTTCGGCCCCATTGAGGCCGGTCAGCAGCGTCGGGCGCGCATCGTCGTCGGCGGCGACCACGACTATCCCCCCTATGAATTTCTCAACGAAAACGGTGAGCCGACCGGCTACAACGTCGAACTGACCCGGGCTATCGCCCACCAGTTGGGACTGGAGGTCAGCTTTCGCCTCGACACCTGGGAGCGGGTGCGCGCCGCCCTCAAAGAGGGGCATATCGACCTGGTGCAAGGCATGTTCTATTCGCCGAAACGGAACGAGGAGTTCGAGTTCTCCCCAGCGCATACGGTGGTCAACCACGCCATCGTCGTTCGCGCCGACACCCCCATGCCGGGCAATCTTGCCGAGCTCTCCAGAAAGTCGATCCTGGTCATGGAGGGGGATATCATGCATGACGTGGCCAGGGAGATGGGTTACGGCAACCGGTTGCTGACGGCCCCTACCCAGGAGGAAGCCCTCCGCCGTCTCGCAGCGGGGGAAGGGGAATGCGCCTTGACGGCGAAGATTCCCGCCCTCTACTGGATCGACAAACACGGTTGGGACAACCTGCGGGTTTCCGATCATGCCGTGCGCGCCCCCGAGTATGCCTACGCCGTCCCCGACAATCAGCACCAGCTCATCACCCTCTTTTCCGAAGGTCTGGCCAATCTCAAGGCGAGCGGCGAATACCGGCAAATTTACGGCAAGTGGCTGGGCGCCTTTGAGCCGGCCGAGGCCGACTTCCGCGAGGTGCTCAAGCGCTTTCTCTGGGTTCTGGTGCCGGTGCTGGTGGTGCTGGCCGCCGCCCTGCTCTGGTCCTACACCCTGCGCAACACGGTGCGCCGCCGTACCCTCGAACTGCGCCGGGAGATCGCCGAGCGCCGGCGGCGGGAGGAGGAAATCCGCGCCAAGAATCGGGAACTCGACGAAAAGAACGCCGAACTGGAACGCTTCACCTACACCGTCTCCCACGACCTGAAGAGCCCGCTGGTTACCCTGAAAACCTTTTTCGGCTTTCTGGAAAACGATCTTCAAGCCGGCGATGCCGAGCAGATTAAAAAAGATCTCGGCTACATGCACGGCGCGGCAGACAAGATGCACAGCCTTCTTTCCGACCTGCTTGACCTCTCCCGGGTCGGCCGGATCGAGGAGACTTCCGAGACCATCGCTTTCACCGAACTGGCGGAAGCGGCCCGCGACTTGGTACTCGGTGCCATCGACCGGCACCAGGCGACCGTGCGCATCCGGCCTTACGGGGCGACCCTGCGCGGCAACCGGGCGCGCCTAGTGGAAATCTGGCAGAATCTCATCGACAATGCCGTCAAGTACCGCCACCCCGAGCGCGAACCGAAAATCGAACTCGGCGTCGAAACGACCACCGAGGGGCCGGTCTTCTTTGTCGACGATAACGGCCTGGGGATCGATCCCCGTTACCAGGAAAAGATTTTCGGCCTCTTCAACCAGCTTGATCCCAGCACACCGGGGAGTGGCCTTGGCCTGGCCCTGGTCAAACGCATCGTCGAATTGTATAAGGGGAAAATTTGGGTGGAGTCGGACGGCGAGAGCGGCAGTTGCTTCCGTTTCACCCTGCCGGCAGCCTTCCAGCAACAAGGAGAGAAAAAGTCATGAATGGTGAGCCAATTGTGATTCTGCTGGCCGAGGATGATCCGGCCCACGCCGAAATCGTCCGGCGCAATCTGGAGAACAGCCGCATCGCCAACCGTCTGATCCATGTGAGCGACGGTCAGCAAGCTCTCGACTATCTCTACCGGCGGGGATGCTATGCCGATCCGGAAGCCTCGCCGCGGCCGGGGCTCTTCCTTCTTGATCTGCGCATGCCCAAGGTCGACGGCCTAGAAGTGCTGAGTACGATCAAAGGCGACGCCGAACTGATGCGCATTCCCGTGGTGGTGCTCACCACCTCGGCGGCGGAAACGGACATGGCCCGGGCCTACGACAACCACGCCAACAGCTATCTGGTCAAGCCCGTTGATTTCGTCAAGTTCGTTGATATGATGGAAACCCTCGGCTATTACTGGCTGGCCTGGAACCGCAAGCCCTATGGCGACTGATGCCCTCTTTCCAGCGCTCAACATTCCCATCGTCGCGGACAAACCACCCTATGCCGAGAGGATTCGCCGCTCGTGCGGGGGCTCGGAGCCGCCGTTCTGATTGGAACATATGAGGGGTAAAGGAAAAACCTCAACCACTTCTCTCTCATTTGTATTTCAAGAGGGCTTTTCCTCGACAGCCATCCCTGCTACACTTGAACAGCCTTGCGCGAACGGGCGTTGCGACGCCCCTGCTGAATTTGTCCGCCTCCGCCAAAGAGAGGTTCAAGCTATGCCCGTCGACCTTGCCCAGGTTCTCGTCGTTGAAGACGACCTCGCCCATGCCGAAGCGATCACCCGGGCCTTCGCGCGGATTTTTCCCGCCGCCCGCATCTGCCGTGCCGGGAATCTGGAGGAATACCGCCGGGCCGTCGCGAGCGACCCGCCCGACGTCGTGCTGATGGACCTCAATCTGCCCGATGGCTGCGCCATCAACGTCCTTTCCGACCCGACGACACCCCCGCCCTTCCCCATTCTGATCATGACCGCCCACGGTGACGAAACCCGGGCGGTGGAAGCGCTGAAGGCGGGAGCCCTCGACTATATCGTGATGCAATCGCGAAAAAAGCTCACGCGGCTTGAGGCATGAGCCAACCAATTCGGTTGTTGCCGGGCCGAAAGGCCTCGGCAAAATGTCGTAGATATCCCCGCAGCGGTCTTAATGGCTCTTTGAAA
>Ga0265295_1001095_pt1 | contig 49721 bp, 72 predicted proteins | sample Munlansysbiofilm_FD_192503 | JGI IMG/M metagenome (GOLD analysis project Ga0265295, IMG submission 192503) | Leachate microbial communities from a municipal landfill in Southern Ontario, Canada - Methane capture system biofilm | ecosystem: Engineered > Solid waste > Landfill > Unclassified ...
CATGCAGGATGGCGCTACAGACCAGATAATCTCTGGGCAATGGGGCCTCTAGACAATATTGTTGGTATGCAATATCGGATAGATCATCTTGAAAACTTAAAAGCAGATGCTATGGACCTAGCTGTCCATCCTATGCTAAAGATTAAAGGAGATGTTGATCCTTTTGATTGGGCTCCTGGTGGTGAAATTGTTATCACTGGTGATGGGGATGTAGAAGAGCTTGGTAAGAATTTGAATGGAGTTATTGCTGCTGAGAATGCTATTTCATTGTATGAAAATAAAATGGAAGAATACGCAGGTGCTCCTAAACAAGCTATGGGCATTCGTACTCCCGGTGAAAAGACAGCTTTTGAAGTACAACAGTTGCAGAATGCGGCTGGTAGAATCTTTCAAGAGAAAGTTAATCTATTTGAAATCCAGTTGTTAGAGCCTCTTTTGAACTTGATGTTAGAATGTGCTAGACGAAATATTAATGCTACAGACGTAGTTCGTAGTTTTGATAATGACTTTGGTGTTGAAACATTCTTGGAAGTGACTAAAGAAGATATTACAGCTAGAGGAAAGCTAAGACCTGTTGGTGCTAGACATTTTGGAGAGCAGGCACAGTTAGTGCAGAATATTAATACTCTCTTCTCTGGTCAGCTTGGTCAGCTAATTGCTCCTCATATTTCACCTAAAGCTCTTGCTTACATGGTGGAAGATGCTCTCCAGATACAGAAGTACGAAGTTATTCGTCCTAATGTTGGTATGGTAGAGCAGGCTGAATCGCAACAGATGGCGGGTAATCTGGAGCAGAGTGTCATGGAGAATCAGGCAGTTGAATATTAAAATGTCTACCCGCCTTACATCGCATCTAAAAGGTACAGATAAGAAAGAGTTTGCTACCCGCATCATCGAGAACAAACCAGTTCTCGACCGGATTATCACAGTGCTAGAGGCTGATGTAAGAAAAAGCAGAAACATGCAGATTGACAGAGAGAGTTTCCGTAATCCCGAATGGGCCAATCAAGTGGCCTATGAGTTCGGCTATCAGAAAGCTCTGGAAGATGCAATTAATCTAATCTCGTTAAGGAAAGAAGATGTCTGAAAATATTTTTGGTGGCGACCCCACTCCCCCGGCTACTCCGACCCCGGATGTAACCACCCCTCCTGTTGATCCTTTCACCACCCTCCTCGCTGAAATCAAAGGCGATGATGGTGGGGCTAAGTATAAGGATGTTCCTACGGCTCTCGGAGCCTTGAAACATTCTCAGGAGTATATTAAACAGCTTAAAGAACAACTTGATGCAGCAAATGCTAAGGCTTCTCAGGCTGTGACTATGGAACAGGTACTGGAGCAGCTAAATAAGGACAAAACGCCTGAGAAGGCACCTGTAGCCCCTTCTAGTGGGCTTACAGCAGATGATGTTATCCGTATTCTCCAAGAGAAAGAACTTAAAGAGAAAGCGAAGATTAACACTGTTAAAGTTGCTCAGAAGTTTAAAGAGTTGCATGGTGAAAAGGCAGAGGAAGCTTTCTACACGAAAGCTGCTTCTATGGGGTTGAGCAAAGAGGCTATTAACAGTTTGGCTGCTTCTTCTCCTGATGCTGTATTCTCTATGTTTGGAATTAAGGATAGCGGTGGGCCTACGCCTCCTGCTCCCTCTGGTATTAATACGTCTGGTATGCAGCAGCCTCTTCCTCAGGCTCTTGGAACCGTAATGGGATTTAAGAACGACAAGGATATGTCTGAATATTGGACTAAACTAAAAGCCGAGGTTAATAAATCTCTCGGCATTGTATAATTTAAAGGAGTTTTAAATGATTACTTCCGCTACTAATCGTGCTTTTATCGAATCCGAACAGTATTCCAAGTTTATCCTTGAGAATATGAAGGATGGTCTTCTGCCTGAGAATTTCTTCCGAAATGTTTCGGACTTCGGCAGCGGTGAAACCCTGCATATTAAGTCTATCGGTGAAGCTACGATTCAGTTCGTAGAAGAAGATAAGCCCGTGACTTACAGTGCTATTGAGTCTGGTGAAATTACCATGAAGATCGACCAGTATGTTGGCGATGCGTGGTATGTCACTGACGTTATGCGTCAGGATGGTAGCCAGATTGAAGTGCTTACGGCTATGCGTGCTAAGGAAGCCACCCGCGCTCTTCAGGAATACTTTGAGTCTAAGGCTCTGTCCACCCTGTATACTGGTGCCTATTCCGCTTTCGGTTATGCTGCCGCTAACCCGATTAACGGCTTCCAGCATTTTGGTGCTGCTTCTGGTACTGGTGGTACTGTCGAACTCACTGACTTCATCCGTATGAAGCTTGCTTTCGATAAGGCTGAAGTACCTATGGCTGGCCGTATCTGTATTGTTGACCCTGTTGTGGCTGCCTCTTTGGATAAGAAGTTCCAGGCTGCCTACTCTGTTGATCGCAATCCTGAGATGATGGAGCTGCTGAAGGGCGGCTTTGATCGTGACCATCAGTTTGTTATGAACATCATGGGTTGGAACATTATGACCTCTAACCGTCTCCCCAAGGCCACCATCACTTCCTCGTGGAAGCAGCTTGATGGCTCCACTGCGGGTACGGCTGGTGCTTGTGTTGCCTCTCTGTTTATGAATATTGCTGATGACCAGACCAAGAGCCTTATGGCTGCTTGGCGTCAGCAGCCCAAGGTTGAAGGCGACCGTAACAAGGACTTGGCCCGTGATGAGTTTGTTACCCGTGCTCGTTTTGGCTTTGGTGTGCAGCGTGTAGACACCCTCGGTGTCCTCATGGCTTCCGAGTCTGCTATCTAATTCCCTATTGAGAGTATCAATAGGCCGAGGGGAGCTTCGGTTCCCCTCTCTTTAATCTTTATAGGAGAAATATAAATATGTCTACTTATGCTTCTAATCCGGCTAAGATTGGTGTGGGTAAGCGTTATGGTGCTCGTACTATTGGTGGTGTTGGTGGTAATCTGATTGGGCTCGATAGTGAGCTTGATATTGTTGTCCATATTGATGCGGCTGATGATGGTGGGCCTAAGCTTGTGATGCTTCCTCCTCTTGCTGCTGTCAATCTCGATGCTGTGTTCCAGTCTGTTAAGACTGCTTTTGGAGCTGGTGCTGTGACTTTTACCATCCATACTAAAAATTCTGATGGTACGTACAACACCGGCACTGCCATGGATGCTATTACTCTTGGTACTTCCATTGGTACTTCGTCTCACGATGTAAACACTACTGCCACCACTGCTACTGCTGCTACTGGTCAGTATGGTGCAAAGCTTGTATGGGCTTTTGGTACTGCTGCTACTCTTGGCAAGGGCCAGATTGTTTTCCATGCAACGCGAATCTAATTAATTAGGAGGGAGGGCTTAGGTCTTCCCTCCTTTTCTTTTAGGAGAAAAATATGGCTGATGTACAACATAAAGATATTGTTGATCCTAACATCCACGAGCCTAAAGGTGTAGCCTATGCCTCTGCTGGCTCTGTATATACAGCAGATGGTAGTGGGAGCGGTAGTTGGGAAGCAGCAGTGACTTCTAGCGCGACTAATAGGGTTGTTTATACAGCCTCCGGTAGCTGGACAGCTCCTGAGGGTGTTACGTCTATTGGAGTATGGGTAGTAGGTAGAGGAGGGAGTGCTGCTAGTGATGGTGGTGTTAATCTCCGTCCTCAAGGTGGGGGAGGTGGTGGAGCAGCTTGGAAAAGGTACACTGATATTGTTCCTGGTACAAGTTATTCTTTCACTATTGACAGTAGCAAATCTCAGTTTAGAGATATGTATGCCACTGTAGGAGCTAATGGTAGCAGGGTAGCTTCTGCCAGCTTAAGTGCTGCTCCTGGAACAGGAACTGGAGGAGATATTAATATCCAAGGTGGATATGGTCATACTACTAATTTCTCTTCTACGCCTAATTATGGTGGTGGTGGTGGGAGTGGTGCTGGTCCTTGGGGAGGCTCTGGCGGCCCCGGTAGCCCTACATCTTCTGCTGTTGGTGGTTGTAATTATGGTGGTGGTGGAGGAGGCTCTGTAGGAGGCTCTGGTGGTGCTGGTGGCTCTGGTGCTGTAATCATCGAATGGTAGGGAGATAATGGCTAAAGCAAGAGATTACAAGAAAGAATATAGAGAGTTTGGTGGCACAGAGAAGCAGAAGAAGAACAGGGCTGCTAGGAATAAAGCCAGACGCCAGATGATTAAGGAAGGTAAAGCTGCTAAGGGTGACGGAAAAGATGTAGGTCATAAGACAGCTTTGCATAATGGTGGGAGTAATGGGAAGAGCAATTGGCGAGTAGAGAGCAGAAAGAAGAATCGTGCTGCTGGTGCCTCTATACGTGAAGGTGTGAAAAAGAAGAGGTAGTTTATGAAGATGTCTCTCTTAGATATGGTGCAAGACATTCTTTCTGATATGTCTAGCGATGCTGTAAATGCATTGTCTGATACAGAAGAATCTTTGCAAGTTGTTAATATTATCAAGTCTACGTATTTTGAAATGATGACTAGGAGAGAATGGCCTCATCTCAAACAGATTGATTCGTTAGATTCATTTGGAGATAGCGCCTACCCTACTCATCTACTTCTTCCTGAGAATACAAGACGTTTGGAATGGGTTACTTATAATAAAATTAGCCCTGAATCTCCTGTAGATCATTTTGATACAGTGAAATATCTATATTCTGTTGATTTTATTCAATGGACAAATAGTAGGAATACATCAAACAGTAATGTAGCTACGGTTAAAACAACCACTGATGTTCCTTTTAAAATCATCACTGATAGCGCTCCCACTTACTGGACTAGCTTTGATGATAAAACCATTGTTATGGATAGCTATAACAGCGGAATTGAAGATACGCTACAGGGACAGAATTCCCAGTGTGAGTTGTATATCTACCCAGCATGGGAAACGAAGGATAGTTTTGTTCCTAACATGCCTGCTCATTTGTTCCCCGCTCTCTTAGCTGAAGCTAAGTCTACATGCTTCTATGTGCTAAAGCAGACGGCTAATGAGAAAGCAGAACAACAGAGTAAACGTCAACAGAATAAAATGTCTATGGGGAGTTGGGTGACACATGGCGGTATCCATTATCCAAACTACGGAAGAAAGTAGAGTGGAAGAAAATAAAAAGTATTTAGATGTACAGGTAGTGGATAACAATCCTAGCTTGTACACTATTGTGTGGAGAGGTGGTCCTGGGAGGGTTCCTATGGAGCTACAGGGATATTGGTCTAAACGTACAGGACGGTACGCTATTCACTGTTATAATGAAAAGAAGGGGTAGATGAATCATGGCGAGACAACCGATTCAGACAGAATACACCTCTTGGATTCGTGGGTTAATTACCGAAGCCTCGCCTTTTACCTACCCAGAAAATGCTTCTTTAGAAGAACGTAATTTTGTTTTAAATAGAGATGGCAGTAGGCAAAGACGATTTGGAATTGATTATGAAGATGCTTATGAACTAATTGATACAGGTGTTGATGTCACTGACCATAAAGTGGCTATAGCTGCTTTCACTTGGGCAGCAGTTGCTAATAATGGCGATAGTGAATTCGCTGTTATCCAAGTAGGAAACACATTAAGGTTCTTTAATAGTAAGCTTGGTAGTATTTCTCAGAATCCTGTTAATGGTGGAACAGCAATAACTATACCAGGAAATGCTACAGAAGTTATGGAAATGGATAGTTTATATGGGAAGTTGTTTGTTGTTCATGGCACTCAGTATGTTTATATTCTCTCTTACGATAGTGCGTCTGATACAATAACTGTAGAAGATGAAAGACTTTCTATACGCGACCTGTTTGGTGTAGACGATAGTTTAGATGTTGATGAACGCCCCACCACCCTCAGCAGTGAACATGAATATAATTTACGCAATCAGGGATGGCCTCTTGAAACTGAAATTACTACTAATCTTAGTTCTGTTTCCACTGCTGATCCTATAACAACTACATTCTCAGCTAATGCTTGGTATCCAAGTAATGCGGATATTATGTGGGCAGCTAAGGCTGCTAGTGCTACTGCTCCTGTTGCTGTTGGTGCATTCTACCCAGCAGAATTAAAGCGTGTTGTGTTCGGTAGCACCCGTGCTCCTTTAGGACATTATATTATTGATGTCTTTAATAGAGGAGCTAACAGAGAACTTTCTGGTAAGTCTGATACAAGTAATGGTGGTATTACCGCTATAGCTGCTTATGCTGGTAGAGCCTTCTATGCTGTCAGGGAAACAAGTAGGTCACAGACTGATAGTGCTTCTCCTAATATTGGGACAATGATTTTCTATTCTGTAGCTAAGGATAGTATTCCTAATCTTGTTACTTGTCATTCGGAAGCCGATCCTACAGCAGAGCATGTATTTGATCCTATTGATACGGATGGTGGATTCATTACTATCCCTGAAGCTGGGCAGGTGATTAAACTTGTTCCTATGGGGCAATCATTATTTGTCTTCTGTTCTAATGGTGTATGGGAAATACATGGTGGAGAAGACAGCTTTTCTGCTCTCAACCAGAATATAACTAAAACCACTGATGTCTCCGCTGCTTCTTCTAGGTCTATTGTGTATGCTGAAGATACAATTGCGTTCTTAGGGGCTACTGGTATTTATCGTATCTCTCGTAATGATCTCACTCTTAGAGGCGGGACTAACGATATGACAATTGATACAATACAGGGCTTCTACGACGATATAGATGGCGAATCAATTAAGAATGCTGTAGGAACGTATGATCCTTTTATACGTACTTATAGATGGTTATACCGAGATGGTGTGCTTCCTAACCCGTCTTTCTATAATAAAGAATTAATATACAATGTTTCATTAGAGGCATTCTACACTTTCTCAATTAATGCTCCTACTTTCGATTGGCCTTTTATTGCTGGGTTTATTTCACTGGATAATATTCTGACTTCATCTGTGGATGAACAAGTAATTGTTTCGACAGACGAAGAGCCTCCTGTAGATCAGGATGTCAAAGTGGTTGATGATAATGTTATTGTTAGGATAGTTGATAGTAATAGCACATACAAAGGTAGTGTGAAATACCTTACAGTATTAAAAACTGGTAGTACACATAAGATCACCTTTAGCCATTATAAGAATAAAAGTTTTAGGGATTGGTATACATACGATAGTAGCGGTGTAGACGCTGATGCTTTGATGCTCTCTGGAGCAATCACTGGTGGATCAGCTATGCTAAACAAAGCTATTGACTACTTACATTTCTATATGAAGCGCACAGAGCTTGGCTTGGATGAGAATGGAGATGTTATTGATCCTTCTTCTTGCCAAGTGCAAGTACAATGGGATTGGACTGATAGTGTAGAAGCTGGAAGATGGAGTAGACCTATAGAGGTGTATCGACTTCCTCGTATCTTTGCTTTTGCAGAGAATGGGTTGTTTGATTACGGATACACCACTGTTGTGACAAAGAATAGAATTAGAGGAAGAGGAAGAGCATTAAGCTTTTTGTTAAAAACTCAACCATTCTATAATTGCCATATCTATGGGTGGGGTATTAGTGGTAGTGCAGGAGCGGAATAATGGAAAGAGAAATAGTTGTTGATAATGAATATGGTAAATTAGAATTGGAGTTTTACCAAGGAATACCACTTTTACATTTAGATATTTATCAGTGGTCACATAATATTTTAAAGACGAAATTGTTACCCATATGGTGCAGCTTCTTAAGAGAAATGAAAGATGGGGGCCATAATGTTGTCCTAGCAGTTATTCCTATTACAGCAGCTAAAAAACAAAAGCTTTGCTACCTTTTTGGAATGCACGAAGCTAATAGGGATAATGAACATATTATTGTTCGGAGGTGGTTATAATGGGCGATCCTATTTCTATAGGTTTAGGCATTGGTAGTTTAGTCTTAGGAGCGGCAGGCTCTGCCTATTCTGCTAATGAGCAAAGAAAAGCCTCTAAAGAGCAGTCTAGGGAGCTACGTAAGGCTCAGGAAGCTGAACGTAACATAGACATAGCAAAAACTAATGAGCAGGCTGCTAGGGACCGTAGGTCGCAAATTAGAGAGGCTAGAATCAAGAGAGCTATGGTGGCTAATACGGCTGCTGTCTCTGGGCAGGGAGCTGGTAGTGGAGCTATTACTGGTGGTCAGGCTGTTACCCAGCAAGCTGGTGTTAATGTAGGAAATATTAATACAGCTATGAGCTGGTCTAATATTTCTGGTAATGCTGCTCAGAATACAGCTAACGCTGCTAATGCCACTGTTAGTCCTGGTGTTGGTAGCCAGCTTCTTGGTGGGGTTGGTAGTACACTAATGCAGATGGGTACACAGAAAACTGTTCAGTCTATTTTTAAAGAGTAGGTAGATATGGAAAATGCAGATAAGGTCTCTACGACAATTGAGGCGGCTGAGGCTCCTAGCGTGGAGACCCCTGCTAGCCCTGAAGAACCAAAGTTGATTGATAATCCAGAAATTGTTTATGATGGGGATGAAGAAGAGCAGCCTGGAGTTGAGACTGTCTATGATGATGCTCCTGAGCCTTCATTTGAGGCTACAAGACTAGCTAACGGTGTTAGTAACGGCCTAGTTGAAGCTGACAACGGAGGAGACATTGTAGGCGGGTTTACTAAAGGGTTCATGTCTACTGAGAATACAGTGGATAGTGGGTTCTCTAATAATCTTGAAGTAGGGACACGTAATGTTGTTGCTACTTTAGGAAGAGTTGCTGATCCAATAGATGTAGGTAATTTGGTAGCTTCTCGTGTTAAGGAAGCTACAGACGACAGTTTGCTTGGTAAATATAAAGCTTATGTTCGGACCTTTCCTGGGAGTGAAGAACTCTCTGCTAAAGAGATAGAAGAAGCAGCCTATGCTGCATTCACTCAACATAAGATTGCTGAAGTATGGGACGGTATGTCTACAGGAGCAGTTGTTAGCGATTTTGTCCAGATGGTGCTTCTCCCCACTGACAACTATAAGATGGGGGCTGTTGCTGAGTATTTTGGATTGAAACATGATGCTGGGGATTATGTTTTAAAAGGTGGTTTTGTTAAACAATTTGCTACAGCTTTAGCTGATATTCCCCCTGAGAATAGAGCACACATCTACCAGCAAGTGGCGGATAATTGGGAAACAATTCCTGGCTTCGATAATAAGATGGAACTTATGTCCTTCCTTGCTCGTATGGAAGGTATTGATGATGCTGAAAGTGCAATGATGTTCTTTGAGAGTTTTACAGATTTAATCGCTATAGCTGGCGCTCCAAAAGCTGCTAAAGCCGCTGCTTCTGCTACAGTTAAAGGAGTGAAATTTGCAAAAGGTCTTACAGGTGTCGTAGATAATATTGTACAGAGGTCTAATGTTCTACATCGTGTAGCTGCTACTAAGAATGTTGATTTAATAGCTGATGCTGCTGTTGCAGGAGCTAAGGGAGAATTGAAGACAGTCGGTGTCTCTCCTTTGGATGCAGCTAATACAATGCTTCCTTTTGAAAGCGTCCAAACTCTCACACAAGGAGCTCCTAAAAAAGTAGCTGCTGAAATTCTTAAAAGAGAAAGCTTGTTTGCTAAGTTGGAGAAAGAAGCTAAGATGCTTGATCTCCCTATTGATGAAGCACAGAAACAAACTCTTATAGATAAAGAGATAGCGGCATTAGAAAAGTTGGATGAAGTATCTAGTGTTAGGTTAGTTAGTAGAGATAATAAAGGTTTTACTTTAGAATATGAAAGTGTACTTTCGGATTCCCTTAATAAGGAAACTGAGTTAACACTTTCTACAGGTAAACGAATGGTTGTTTCTTCTGATGAAAAAGTTTACTATGTTAGGCCGGAATCTTTAGAGGCCGCTACAAAAGAAACAAAAAATATTACAGATTGGTGGAAATCGGATAAAGTAAAACCAGAGCTTTTTGATAAACCTGAAATCGGTCTAGTTCCTATTAAGGTGAATGATGATCTTAGTGTGACTGTTGGTGATGCTATTACGAGTATGCGTTCTCGTGGGGGAGTTGGCTTGCAAGAGGTAGTATTCCGCCCCACTGATACAGGATTATGGGAAGACCTAACTTATCGTCATGCTGGTATTTTGGGGAGCCCTAATTTCAAACTCCCAGGTATTGCTAAAGATTTAGTGCAAGGACCAGAGATGGCCCTTCATGCGGGTAATCGTATTAAGAAAAAGTTTGATAAGATTATACGTTCTGCTTTCAAAAAACTTAATGGGGAGCAAGTAAAGAAGGTTAATGGCCTTGTAGCAGAAGGCGAAGGTAAAAAAGTCTTTACTTATGATGAAGCTGTTGGTGTTGGAGTTAATGGTGTTAAATACACACCTGAAGAATTCCAAGCCTACGCCACTGTTAGACAGACATTCGATAGTTTGAAACGATTGAAAGAGAAAGAAATTCTCGCTATGGCGGATTTACAGAATGTAAAGCGTTTTGAACTACACGGTCATCTACTCTCTGGTAAGGTATATGACGATAGTGCTGCTGCTATGTCTGGGTTCTCTTCTTCTAAGACTCATTCTAATTGGTATATCTTAGAAGGTAAAGTTGTACAGGCTGATCTAACTAAAGACATCATCAAAGAGATGTATCAGAAAGGGTACAGGCTTGTTAAGTCTGATGCGTTACAGATGTATAAGTCTGGAACTAACGCTGCTGAATGGGTGTTTAAGAAAGCGGATGAATTGATTGATCCTGCTTCTCGTCCTATTCTCAATCATATTCCGGGGTATGCTACAAGGATTAATGAGAATGCCAACTTCTTTTTGAAGAAGAGAGTGAAAGTTAGGATCGGGGATAAAGAAGTCGATCAGTGGATAACTGAAGCCTACCATGATAAATACACAGATTTAGAGGATTATAGAAAGACTCTCCCTAATGCGGATGATTATCAGGTGTTTAGGGACAGAGAACTTTCTTCCTCTGCTTTTGATGATGATGTTATTTCCTCTTTTGGGGGGCTATTCACCGGTAAGAGGTCTTCTACCCCCCTGCAATATGGGCCTCCTTCTGCAAAGATGGTTGGGGAGCAAGCTCCTGTTCTTGAATCTCTACAAAGATATATTGAGAACGTGAGTAGGAACATGCCTTTAGCTATTTATAGAGAAGGTATTAGGCAGAAGTGGATTAATACAGCCATAGAAAAGGGCGTGCTTAATGGTTTTACTGGCAGGGAGAGTTTTGCTGCTATTGAAAGTCTTTTAAACCCTAAACACCCTAACTACTTTTTCTTTAAGAACAGTTATGATGAAATCAAACTTCTCACCGGGATTAAGACTCTCGATGAAATGGAATGGGCTTCTAGAACACACCATATCGGTAGGTGGTTTGAAGAATCTGGCTCTAAAATACCTTTTAATAAAAGTATGGCGACATTCTTTTATAATGGTAAGTTGAGAGATACAGCAGGGGCTTTAAAGTCTGCTACATATCATGCTCTTCTCGGTCTGTATAATATGGCTCAACCTTTTATTCAGTTTAGTGGTATTGTGTTTCCTGTTGCTGCTAACCCCCTTCATGGGATACGTGGGTTAGAGGGAGCTATGGAGCTTACTATATTAGATTACATGTCTAAGTTTGGGGATATATCTAATATCAGCAGCAAAGTATTGAATATGGATTTATGGAAGCTCTGGGAAGAATCCGGGATAGGAGCATCTGTTTATAGTTCTGTTGATTATACAAGCAGAATTACTAGCAATCTCCCTTATGATGCGGGTCTGATTAGAAATGTATTGGCTCATTCTGATATTGGTGTAAAGATTGGTGAAGCTGGATATGCTCGTGTAGCGTTTGCGACAGCTTACCATCATGTTGCTGCTGCTCTTAAAAGAACACCTACGTCTGCTGATCTACAAGCCATTATCGCTAGGACAGAACAATATAGATTTAATATGTCTAGGGCTAATATGGCTAAGTTCCAGAGAGGGGCTGTAACAGGATTCACTGGTCAGTTTATGCAAGTGCAGACTAAGTTTCTTGAGAAGATGTTAGGAAGCGACTTCACAGCAGCAGAGAAGTTCCGTATGGGGGTAGCCCAGATAGGCCTTTACGGTGCTGTGGGTACTCCCCTAATTGGTTCAATGGCTCCTGCTATTCTCTCTTTTATGGGAGTAGATACTCGAAATGTAGAAGCTGATACGCTTTCTAAGCTTCATAAGGGAGCTTTAGGTTGGTTCTTTACTGACTATCTTGGCAGCAACGCAGAAATATCTGGTAGAGTGGCGTTGGGCAATGACTTCCTAGAAAAATCTATGAAGGTAATTTTATCCCCTACATCCACTGCTCCTGTAGAAATGTTAGCTGGTGCTTCTTGGGCTGTTCTTAGTCGAGGAGCTGATGCTCTCCAAAAGAGCTGGTATACAGGGAAAGTTATTATGAACGCCGATCAAGTAGACAGTAATATGATTCTTGGTGGGGCTAGAGTAATAGCTGAAGAGTGGGCCACTATCCCAGCATCCACAAGGAATATGATGAAGGGTATGGTGATGTACAACTCCAAGATGTACCATAATGCTGATGGTCTTCCTGTCTTTGAATATCGTGATCCTAGTTTTACAGCAGCTTTCTTTCAATCAATAGGTTTTCAGAATAGAGAAGTTAGGGATTGGTATGAAATAGCAGATGGTGGGTCAGTGTTTGATAAGCCAAGAGCTGCGGACAGTTATGCCAAAACTATGGCTTCTATTATGACTAAGCTTATTAATGCTGATGTAGATAAGCAAGATGTCTATGCTGCTGCTTATAACTCTCTCCTTTCTGCTGCTCTCACTCAGAGAGGAGGAGAAGATGTTTTAAAGCAAGTAATTAAATATCTCGAAGACCCTAAGGGAGATTGGAGAGAGAAGATGATGAAAGGATTAAAACTCTATCAGGCTGAATATACTGAAGGACTTGAAGAGATTATTAAGCGTGGAAATATCCGATCTAATGTGACATTAGGAAGAGAAATGGAAAAATATGGAGTGGAATAATGCCTAGTTTCAAATCAAATATGAGTGAATGGTCGGGGGCGTACGCCGCCCCTCGACCTGTTACAGCTAAGGACGACAGTAGTGATGCTTGGGGAGACTTGGCAAATAAACTCGTTCCAGGTCTTCTTGATGCTGCTGGTAAAGGATATGCTGAAGCTAAAGGAGCTAACATCTTAGGCTCTTCCACTACAGCAGAGGAAGCACAACAGGCTGTAGAAGCCTTTTCTGCTGAGACTGTGTTTGAAGAGAATACAGGAGCTACTCCTCTCGATAAAGCTAGAATAGAAGATATGCGTAATGCTGCTTTAAAGAAGTATGGCACTAACGATAAAAAAATTCAAGCTCTTGTTTCTTCTGGGAAGATTAGCTCTTTAGAGGCCAATGCTCGTAGACATCAACTCATTCAAGAGAATCTCTCTAATCCTGTATTGGCTATGTTTAAAGAAGACTTTATGGAAGCCTCTACAGCTTTCACTGGAGGTCCCGGCCTTACAGAGCAATACTTTGGGGCTTATATGCCTACAGAAGAAGAGAGAGTGAAGACTGCTGCTGTAGAAAAGATTATTACAGAGAAAGCCAAGTTTGAAGCAGATGCTCAAACTATCTCCCAGACTTTTGGTATTTCAATCGAAGCTGCTAAAAAGCAAATTGAAGAGGGGGCTAAAAGAGCACAGTTTATTGCTTCTAAAGAAGAGGAATATAAGCTTCGTAATTTCACCTCCCATGAATCCTACACAGTGGCTATGACCAGTGTAGATGAAATAACCAATACCATCACCGCACAGTTAGGAGCCTTAGTAGCTGGGGGTAAAAAGTTTGATGATCCTGCTACTCTTATTGGTCAATTAGAGCAAGCAAGAGCATTAGGTGTTTCCAAGATAGCTCAGTTCTCTAAAGGAATGACTAGAGAAGATAGGAACTCTGCTGAATCTACACTGAATAGTCGTATTGATGGAATGATTGATATGATTGGAAGTGCTGATGGGCATGACTACTTTATGAAGAGTATTCAGCGTATCAAAGGGAGTGTAGAAGCTAATGAAGCTAGAATGACACAGAAACTTATGGATGTAGCTGGACCTCTTTGGATTGTGCATAAACATGCTCCTGAAATGGCTAAGATGATTCAGGGGGCTAAAGCTGGGAATAAAGCAGCAGAATTCGGTTTCAGGTCGGACGAGCTTGCTAAGGAGTGGGCTGCTGGGCTTGGGATAGTGATCGACCCGATTGATAATGCTGATACAGCAGAAAAGATTGTGAACGGAGAGAAGAAGTTTAGCTTAAGTAGTGCTTTAAACTTTGTCTCTTCTCTGTGGGGGAATGGGGATCAAGGAGCAAAGGCTGAAGAAGAATTGGCAGTTAAGCAGCCAGATGTCCATACAGCTCTTTTGCAGACAGCATTTAAAGCTGCTGAGGATAGCGATAAAAGCCCTCTTTCTAACTATGCTACATCGAAAGAATGGATAGTTAGGGCACGTACCCCTGATGGGGCAAAGGCTGTAGCTAATGCTATTAGGGCACGTGTGGCTGATGCTAAGGTGAGACAGTTTGGTCAGATGGGGAAGATTCCGTCTGGAGATATTATTGTTCGTCCTGTTGTTGTTAAAAAGACAGGGGGATATTGGGCTCCTGGACTTACTAATGTTCCTGCTTTTGAATTTCACACTCCTGGTATTTCTCCATCTGTGCAAAAGGATATGATGCAATGCATCCGTATTATGGAGAACAGCCCTTTAGTTATGAAGGAGCTTGGAGTTAAAAGCTCTGATGAGTATTTAAATAAATTCTTCCTAGAAGAATAAATAAGAAAAGCCCCGGAGTCCTGTAATGGATGTCCGGGGCTTTCGTGTTTAAAAAGGAAAAGGACTAGTAAGCTACTCTTCTCTTTCCTCTGCTCTCTGGATAAGATGATTAATATAATCTCTAGCCTTCTCTAAATCCCTAATAGGGGTCCCTTTATAAGGATAGCGGCACACATACTTAATAACATTCCCCTCAAGATAGCCTATATCGTTCTGCTTACAAAACTCAAGAGGTTGTATTTTAAACCTCGTATAATGAGATTGTTTATCAACTGGCTCTTCGTTCATCCTACATACTCCAAATATTTCTTTGTAGCGCCTTCCACTGTCCCTTTCCCAAGATGTGTATTATATACACGCTTCCAATATTTAGCAAGCCCTGTAACATCCGTATGCATAGGAACAGGCTTCTTATCTCTCAGATAGTGGATACGGGCCATCACTACTTGATATTCAAGTGAGTAGGTGAGAGGATCGTTAATACGATAGGACCACGTACCATCTGCATTAAACTGGATGAATTGTTTGAGAGAGTCTCTAAAATTAGCTTTATAGCGGATGTAATTAGAGAGGAGGTCTTTCTCTGTAGCAGGTTCCATCTGGAAAATTCCTCTAGCAGGCCCATTAGTCTGATAGAGATAGGCTCCTCCAAGAGATTCAGCAGCAGCAGTGAGAATAAGGAGCTCCTCTGCTGGGGGAGAATACAGCCCTTTAGGTTCTAACACTTCTCTAATTAAACGTCTTAGGTTTGATACCTTCACAAATATGTCTCCTTTAGTTAAAATATTCGGGATGGCTGAGTTGTTTCTTAAGCTCCTGTACAAAAACTTGCCACTCAGGTAGTTTATGAGAAGCCCGTTGCTTGACCACTCCTCTAAGTGACTTATAATTAGTGCGTACAATTCGTCTCTGAAGAAAGGCTTCAGGTAGATGGGCTTTAGCTTTAACAAGCTCTCCGTTTCGTATACAATCATTAAGATAGCCCAAGAATACGGGATTGATTGGGAGTTCAAAATCTTCTTGTGTAAGAACTCGCTTTGTGAGTGTATGCATAGTTGATTCGCTCTGTTTAGTGACACCAATTCTGTAGGTGTCAAATTGGCTCCACCAATATCTAGGTGCATTAATATCGAGCCATACACAGATTGATTCCAAGAACTTGTTATGCCCCATGTCGAGGGGTGCAAGCTGTTTAGCTCTGTTCTCCATCCTATCGAGGTCAGAATTAAAAGACAAACTAACCCCCAACATTGCTTCTTCATACCCAGATTCCTTTAAAACAAGTACATTCATTAATACCTCTCTGAATGACGTTCTACGATTAATTGTAAGGCACGCTAGCAGCAGGGAGGATTCATTGTCCATCTGGTACACTAGCGTGCCTGTAATAGGCTATTACGCCCTAAATAACCAACTCACAAGCCCCACCTGCACAAGCAACTTGATCTGTAAGGGAAGTGTTATCTTCAGTCTCTACAACATCCCTCAAATCAATGTCAATCATCCTAGATAGTAGATGCTCGTATTGCTCCTTAGTACAATCCTGAAAAGGAGCCTGCGGATAGGTGCCACCATCGTATGGGAGAACAGATATTCCTGTGTAATATTTCTTATTGTTCCACATCCATTCTCCCACCATGTCCCATTCGTCTGGTCGGATAGAAATTGTACAGGAAACATTGTGGTGATTGGCTCCTTCCCGATAGCCAGCATGTACCCACTCCTGATTGAATTTACGAACACGTTTAAGAAGAGAGATGGCACTTTCAGTGCGGAGAATAGCGCCCTCTGGAGCCTTCTGAGGAAACATCATTACAGCTTCAAGATGAGGCTTAAATTGGCAGTCCTCAATAAGATCAGGAAATTTCTCTTTCATATAACGATAGAGGGCTTCATTCTTCCCCACTCTCATACGCCTAATATAATAATCATTATACCAAGCATGAATACCGCTACTGCTCCCTACAGTGAGAGAGGATGTCCCAGAAGGCTTTACTGTTGTGCATCTAGCTGCTTTATTAATACCAATCAACTCAGCTACACGAGCATTCTCTTCCTTTACACATTCAGCAGCTTCTTTCAAGTCATAATTAAGAACAACCCCACTTCCTATTCCAGTCATCCCCACACCGATAAGAGCGTCCTTCTCTGTGTTGTCTTTCCATTGCTGCCTAAGATAATGAAAATCTGTATATCCAGCTTGTAGCGTGCCAATAAAAGAGGCTGCTCTACAGCGTTCATTCAAATCTTCTTGGCTCTGAATGTCTGATACATTCACTTCTGTGAGATTACAGAATTGCATAGAGCGAAGGGATATTTCGCAACATGGATTGCTAGCAATATCTCTATCGTTAGTCCAGAAGAACCCAGGCTCCCCACATCCAGACCTCTTCACTCTCTCCCAAATAGCAAGAAACTGATCTTCTTCTACTTTTCCTCTTTCCAATACAACACTGTTATTAGCTCTGCCTCTCTGTGGGTTAAGTTCCCACCAAGCGTAGCTCTTACAAGAGAGCATATCCATATCATCAATAGAGAAAAGAGAGATGAGAGCAGCTCTACGTATCCCTCCAGAAAGCACACTGTCTGCAATGTGGCACATCATGTCGTGGCATTCTAAAGGTGTGAGCTGCCTACCAATAGCGTTATTGAGAATCTTTCTTACTTGCTCTACACAGATGCGAAGAGGAGCAGGACCAGGGGCTTTTCCTCCACTTGTAATAAGTCTAGCACCTTTTGGGCGAATGTCTCTGTAGTCAAAGTCAGGGGTAGATCGTCCTTCAAAATAGGCTCTCACAAGGACACGAATAGCATCTGCCCAGCCTTCAATTGAGTCTCCGATAAGGTAGCGTCTAGTTTTTGTTGATGGGCCTATGACAGGTGGAAGTTGTTCTACATGATGTTTCTGAACAGAGAAGCCTACACCGCTACCTCCAAGGAGAAGGAACATAGATTCCCAGAAGATAGCAGGATGGTCAGCATTAATAGCTGCACAGTTAAACATACGGTTGTTAGCTAGTTCAATGGGCCTCCCACCAAACTGCATACTCCTCATGGAGGGCAGCACCTTCTTAGGATGAACAAAGTATTTATAAATACGTTTGATTTCCCATGTAAGTTCTGGATAGCGTTTACAATGCATCTCCATGTTCCTTACACAAAGCTCTTCCCAATTCTCTCTCCTTCCTATTTCAGGAATAAACTTAGCGTATTTATTAAATACAGTGATGTCTGAGAGAACCTTTTGGCTAATATCCAACTTCTCCCTCCAACTTCTTTTCCAGTCTGTTAACAGCAGCTTGCCAACCCTCCCAATCTACTACACCTTCAGCATACAAAGAAGTGAGAAGAAGACTCTCCCTTTGTAGCTCATCAAAAGTATCTCTATCCACAAATTCATCTTCTGCTGTACGTACATAACACCATTGATGGTCCTTCAAAGTTGTATCATACCACCCCTTGTCCCAATACTTAGCATTAATAGAGAGCCTATTAATCTTTGTCACAGTGGCGTGTTTAACTTCTCTCCCTTTAGCCGAAGGAACAAAAGCTGCAATAATATCCCCTACAGCTACACGCCCGCTAGGATGATCGTAAATTTTATACTTACCCATAATGCCTCCTAATGGTGGGGAAGGAGGGACTCGAACCCTCACGGCATAAGCCAAGAGTTTTTAAGACTCTTATGTCTACCAGTTCCATCACAGCCCCACGTTAATATTATACGGCGTTAGCCAGGATATTATGCCGATCTTCTATGGTGTTCTCCGTATATCGTGAACGAGACCAACCACCACAAAACTTGCAACGATAACGCTGATACTTACTAACATTTGTGTAATAATATCCTCGACGTTGCACTTCCCCACCACACCGGACACAAACCGGATGGTCAGGATTATCAACCATAATATTAGGGTGCTGATCCATCCAAGGAAGAAGTTTTTCATACACTTGCTCCAATGTAATTACATCTTGAATATTATAAGCCACCATCTCTTCCCATGCTTCTGGATTCCACTTAAGACATTCAGCCCACATAGAGAAGCCAGGAAATTTCTTATGTTCACTCTTCTCTTCTACATTCAAATACTTAGCAATGTAAGCAAGCTTATTCAATTCAAAATTAAACAAAGACTTAGCTACAAGGTAAGTGTCTACATGTTTAATAGGGCTAAAAGGTTTCATCCCCAATTCAACAGCACGAGAACGGATAACAGGAATATCGAACTTCTTTCCATTATGTGTTACAACAATGTCTGCTGCATCAAGCAGGGACAAAAGATGTTCTACTACCTTTTCTTCTGTTGAGTTGTAAGTGTTCTTTGTAAACATCCTATCGTTACCATACCACTTAGCAGCGTAGCAGAGGATGTTACTGTGTTGAACAAACTGATTGTATCCCACATTATTCTTCCAAGCTCCCCATACAAAGGCAAGGTTAGGGGAAGTTTCAATATCCAAAATCAAAATTTTCTGCATTATTTAACCCCTGTGCTGCCCATTCCGCCAGTCCCTCTTTCTGTGTCCTCTAATGAGTCAACAGCCATTGGATAGTCAAAAGTATTGGCAATGATTGTAAGTTGAGCGAATCTATCTCCCTTTCGTATATGACAATCTTTATCCGCTGTATTAAATACTTTTACAGCAATCTCTCCTCTATAATCGCTGTCGATAATGCCAATATGACATAGGAGATCGTGCTTAAATCCATGCCCGCTACGAAGAGAGAGCAAACCAAAATTACCAAAAGGAATAGCTACATAAGTTCCAGTACGGATAATAGCATTACTTAGTCTAGGAATAAAATAATCTGCATCTGCTACAAGATCAAACCCAGCAGCCCCTTTTGTTTTCTTCTCTGGTTTATTTCCTACGTATAACATTACAGAGCCTTTACGGGGACATGAGGAGCTTCAAGGTTAGCTCTATCCCCTACTGTATAAGTGTAAGGACGATCAATCAGTTTTGTTTCCTGTGTCGTATTGCAATGGGGGCAAGTGAACATATTTCCAGCAGGACGAGTCTCAAGATTTTTATTACAGAATACACACTTCATTATCTCTCCTAATTGTTAAATGCTGTAGGTTCAGAAAGGCGTTTATATTTAGCAGCGCTAACGCCCCTGTATACCAACCCAATTTCACTTCCATTAATAAAACCTAAATACTTATTCACTTCATCCCAACATTCTTCCTTAGTGCATCCTTGTGCTGTTAGGTCTTCAACAATATTTATAATGATTTGTCCTCTGTTGTAGTTACGTAGACGTACATCGGTTACATCATTGAATGTAGGATAGCCATCAACTTCAGCCACGACTTCTTTTTCGCTCACTTGTTTCCTCCTTACACTTCTCCTCGTGACATTCACGGCAGAGAAGCTGGAGCCCGTCCTCGTCACAGAAAAGTCTGTCTATTACATTGTCCCAGCTATCGAATCCAGATGTAGGAACAACAGGGATGATATGATCCACCGCTATATTCTTCACTCGTTTGGTCTTTCCATTCTTCAGTGTCACCACTGCTGTAGCTGGTATAACCTCATTACAATTTTCACAGCGGTAGAAACCTCTTTCCACACGGGCTCGGCCTTTCACTCTGTTCACTGGCCCCCATCTCATTGATGCTTTCCTCAAGATGGATTTAATAAATGAATGAAAAGCCGAGCTAGTCATAACCGTCTGAGGCATTATTCTCCTTTTAAATTCCACATTACAGGATTGCCACTCTCGTCCAACTCTCTAACCATCCATACAAGGCGAGCTTGCTCAAGCATCATCTTGGCTCCATCTTCCTTGTATATATTATTATACGAGTCTAGGACGATTTTGTGACATTCTTCTTCTGTATTTGCTTCATTTAAAAGTTCGTATGCCTTTAAGTCTGCTGTTCCTTTTAGCCCAGGAATGTTGTCTGTAGGATCGCCCATTAGCATCTGAGCATAGAACCATTTCAGTCCAGTGCCACGACACTTATACTTTGTATAGGGGCGTTTATCGGGGTTACTGGGGACAACAGTTCTAGCTGATAATGTGAGTTCCCCAAGCTCAGTAACAATTTCCGGTCCCCATTCATCTTGGCCTCCTCTAGCCCAGATATAATGCCAGCCAGGGATTTGCAACAAATCTTTGTCTCTTGAGCAGATAATAGTTGGAGCATCTGTGGCCTGTCTGGAAGTCTGAAATATTGCCAAGCCATCGTCGGCTTCGTACCCATCACACATAATAGTGTCCCAGCACGCCGGAATATATGCCCGAATGTTGTCGTAGTGGAAAGGCCTCGTTTCATGCTTCCTATTTCCCTTGTAAGGCTTCGTTACAGCCACGTCGTATCGAAAGTTGTTATCAGTGCTGAGGAACATCAGAGGGGGCTCTAAGGCTTTTACAGCCTCACATATGGACAGCACACTGCTCCACAATAGACCTTCGACATATTCGAAGGGAGCCACACCCCCTGACATCCAAGCTACTTCTGCTGCTGAAGCCACCTCATATACAAGTAGGTCGGCGTCAATTAGAGGTTTCATTTATTTACCTTATCAAATTCCTCTTTAAATTTGTTCCATTTGTCTGTTTCCACTGCCTTAGCAGCTTTCTGTAAACATACACTCAATCCATCAGGACGAGAATGTTCAAACTCAGCAATGATTTTCTGATTGATACGGAGTTGATAGCGGCATACACCGAAGGTTTCTCCCCCCATATTCTGGATAATGATGCTCATTCTTCCTCCCTTATAAACCCGTTATTTAAAGCCCATTCATCTAATGTATCTTTTAGATATACTTCGTCTGGATTTAGATTATCCTGAATCCAACCAATCGCTTCATCTAAGACATTAGGAGTGTAAATTGCATCTGTAAATCTTTTATACTCATCGTAAGTCGGCATATTATTTCACCTCCACAATCCCCAATCCACCACAACATTCACAAGGCTTGAAGTCGAAGATGGGGCTAAATTCTACGTCACCCTCTTCTTCCTCATTGCAAATAAAACTAAGTAGTCCTGTTCCCACACACACTTGGCAAATATAAGAGTTCATCACAATCTCCCCATACTTTTACATAGTTTAAATAGACCCTAGGAGAGTTGTGGAAATAATCTTTCTCAGCTATTTTTATGTAGTCTTCTGCATCTCCTTTCACAAAGAAGTATTTTGCATCTCTCTCCTCGCTCCCAAAAGGTGTAGTGTAATTAACAGCTACTTCGTAAATCCACATACTATCTCCTTAAGAGGGCCGGAGCCCTCATTGATTAAAAAGGTGGTTCGTCCATCTCCTCTACAGTAGCTTCAGGAGGTGCTGTCTTAGTAGCAGTAGTAGCACCACCATTAAGCATCCTATCCAACTTACTACCGGGGAACTCAAGATTGCTTTTAATCTTAGCCTGAAGGAATTCAGGGAGAGACAAAAAGATTTCCATATTGGGGGAGTCCAACTCGAATACCTTCGGATTGTTCTTGAGTTCTGGATAGCTTCTCCTTGGAGACGCAGGGCTAACCATCGAAACATTGGCATAGATATTACCATTCCTCTTAGCCACGTTATGAGCAATAGTAACATTACAAGGCATACCAACCATTTTAGTAAGATCGCCATTTGCTATTCCCTTCGGATCAATTGCGAGGATACGTTTCGTACTCTTAGCCTTATCAGCTTTCAAGTTGTTAAGGACAAAGCTTTCACCTACCCAGCGAGGCTTCTCAAGATCATCTTCTCCATTCTCATCCTTAATAAAAATATCAAGAAGCTCATACGTAATGTTCACTTCATTGCGGGGAGCCTTCTCCTGCCCCATATATTCCTGCGGCTGCAAGCCCAAGTCAATTACCTGCACAACACGAGCAGGATAAGTGTCCACAGGAATAGGTTCTTGCTTAGGTCCGCCACCACCCATAGGTACAGTTGTTGCATTCAAAGCCATGTGTTATTCCCCTTATTAGTTCTTTGTTACAGGTGCTACGTTAGTGATGTTTCCGCATACGGTGCATCGCGCACCTTTCACACACTTGTTATGTACTCGCATATTCTTACCGTGTGACTTATCCTGATAGTCATGTTCGCATGTGCACTTCTTAATCAGAGTCATATTATTCTCCTTTAAATATTCTGTTTGTTATCGCGTTTCAACTGTCTTACTTTTACACCATGTTTAATCCTAGCAAATGCAAACCCGTTGGTTAAACTCCCAACCATTATAGCTTAAGCTTCTAGTGGTGAGATTTTATGCTCAATAGCAAAGTTTGCAATTTCAGAACCAAGGTTATGGAGTTTGTTTTCATAATCCAAAAGAGCATCTGATTTGTACTGTTCTGCACAGAACTCGTTCAACACAGAACCAAAAGGTTTAGTGTGTTTCAGCCCAGTTTCTTCTTTCATGCTTTTCTCCATCCTTTATAGTTATTTTTGTTGTTCAGATGTACTTGATACATGTGTCCGTTATTCAAATTAAACTCTTTGCAAAACTTATTGAGGTTGAATATTTCAAATACTTCATCATTGGGTGAAATAAATTTATAATGTTTCGAGATGGAATACTCAGTATTATATTGCCTTGTTACCCATTCCAGGTTATCAATTGAGTTGTTTCTTTTATTCTCGTCGATATGATTTACTTCGTAGCAACCAACCTTTTCTGGCAGAAATGTTAAAGCTACAAGTTTGTGCACCATTGGGCAAATTCTTTTGCCGCTTACATACAGACCTACTTGTTCATAACCGGCGTTAGTTACCCAAGGTATTAATACATCCTTCCTTTTTCCTGAGACTTTACCATTATCAGTTATATAATATCCAGGAAATTTAGAAAGTTCTTTCATCAATGTGTCTCGGCCCATGACTTTCCTATTTCACTCTCACCCTTATGGGGGCATTTAATTTTATAGAACTCACCGGCCCATGCAATACAAGATTCAGCTAGTTTAGCAAACTCTTCTGCTATTTCTTCCTTTACCTCTGATTGAATTTCGTCATGGTAATAGATCAAAAACGCCCAGTCTTTTCCGAATGGACCAAATCTTTTGGTTGCTTCAGCGTATAATTTACAATATGCTGTTGACATAAAGATAGCCTCATCAGACTGAAGGACATACACTAAGATGGTGTGTTCTGATTCGATGAAGATAGGGCGACCATCTAATCCTCTAACCCATCCATTATAGAATTCAGGTTTGTTATACTTACCAATCCTTACCTTCGCATTACTCTTCCATTCAGCTTGTAAGTCATCCATCAACTTCTGAAATCCAGGAGCAACACCGAAGATTGCTTTCTTTATCAGCTCCCCTGTATCAGCAGACTTACCAACGCTGCGACCGAGCTTACCAGCAGAAGCTCCAAAAAGAGCGGCATAGTTAAGGGTCTTAGCCTCGTGGTAGCTAACGTCGAGTCCTGCCACCTCCTTGATGGCACGTTGGTTGACGTAGTGGATGGTGGACTTGTCAGCCTTTTTTCCTTCGAGCAGAGTTCGTGTAAAGAACTCATCTCCAACTCTCGCCGCAAGCATCCTATTTTGGCATCCTGCTGAATCAGTTCCAACAATAACATACCCCGGCTTGCTTGTGAAACAACGCCGCATGTGTTTTCCATAGAACGTCTCAAGTCCTGGCACATTGACAATAATCGAATGCTTTGCTCTTCCAGTAGTTGCAAGTCCTGTAACAGCGCCATGTATCCTCCCATCTTCTTTTATATGTGGAATCCATCCTTCTATTTGAGAGCGTCTATGTTTACATTGTACTCTCTTAGCAATCATCTTTCCTATTCCCCCCTTCAACCCATCAAAGGGATCATCCTTTGTTAGCTTAGGGGATGTTTGATTGCCCTCACTATCCGTATTCCATTGTGCAGGAATCCATCCTAATGAAAGGAGGAGGGTTTTTAGTTCATCAGCGCTATCCACATCCACTGGCCTAATGTTAATGCGGCTATGAGGCCCAACAATCTTTCCTATATGCCCACTCTCCTTTACATATTTAGAGACATGTGCATTAAGCTTCCCGGATTTGAGGAAAGGAGAGCGTACATAAGAAAGACACTCACAATCAGGTTTAGGAAGGTTGAGAGTACGAACCAAAGGTAAGTAGTAACGGTCGTCATTGTCTGCTTTTTTCTCAAGCTTAACAATCCGCAAAGGGAGACGAGGTTGAAGACGCACAGCGATAGTATCAACAATGTGAGTGAGATGTTGTATACAAGATTCAGCGTGCTCTCTGTCAAATAACCATCCATATTCCTCCTGCTGCTGAAGGATAGTGAATAGTCTATGAGTCATATCCATAGGTCTATATGGAGCATCATACCACCCACCGTATGCTTCAGCTTCTTTTAATAGTTCATTGTAAATAAGATGTTGTATCTCTACATCCTCTGAACATCTATGAAGCATAGCTTCTGAATAGTTTTCCCAATCGTGATGTTCAGGCTTCCCTCTCCCAACTCTATACCCCCAAGCCTCCACACTATGAGGGGCTTTCTTATAAGGACATTCAAAAGGTACAGGTCTGTTAGGGTTGAGGACACGAGACATAATCAATGTGTCTACAACCTTCCCTTTGTATGTGTAGCTAAGAAGCTTACGCATAATAGGAATGTCAAAACCTACACCATTGTGCATGATGAGCACATCTACCTGAGCTAAAAAATCAGGCAACTTGTAAATTGTTTCAGGAGTGAATTTAGTTATTACATTTGTTTCTATGTCCTTAAATACGCCACAATGTATCTTTGTAGCGTTCTCTAACAAACCATTTGTTTCAAGATCACCTACAACAGTAGTCATAACATTTCCTAATTAAAGATGTCACCAAACTCTATCTTCAAATCAATACGAAATCTCTCCACAATCTTCCTGGCATTAGAAGGATTGTCTGTAACATCGTTATAGTTGTCTCCACATACGAGGATACGGAACAGCATGTCGCCTTCTTCGTGTTCAAGAAGCTTATCAAGAATAAGTTCCAATACAGTTTTCATGTAGATGTGATTGACAGGATCAATACCAGCCACCACCTTATCAACATACTCAATAGATGATGTATGTTTATTCTCTCTACGAAGGTAGTCAACACACTCACTCTTCAAGCATGTAAGTACATGTGTATTAAAAGCAGAACGCTGTTCATCCCAACTCTGCCATGCCTTAGTGAAAGCTCCATAAAGAATGCCTTCAAACTCCTGCTTAGGAATGTCGAATGAATAACATACAAGTCCCTTAGCATTACGCATAGCACTAGCGTCGTTCAAAAAATCTAGGATAAGATCATTTGTGTTCATTTATTATCTCGCTGAATAGCCCTGTTTTATTGTTCCAATACAAACTAATCTTGTCACTACTACCGAACTCCCTGTCTTCAAGGATTACAAGATGGCGTATGTTACGAAGCTCTACATCTAGGTTGGGGTCTTTGTTCCCCTCAATCCCAATCATGTAGTTACAGCTTCTCATCATTGCCCTACTACCAGTAAACTGTGTAGACATAACATTGCCTCCCCTCTCATGTGGGAGTCCAGAAGTTGGGGCTTTAAGATGGCAGAAGATATAACTTGTAAACTTTAAATCCTTTGCCATTGCAGAGAGTTCAGCAGCCATGCTTGTCAAGAATTCATTAGCCTCAGCAGATGACATCTGATTGGTAAAGCAAGTTATGGGATCAATGATTATATCTTCCACTTCCTCGCTAGTAACAACATACCTAATATCATCTTTCAAACTATCCCAATTAACAAACTGGTAGCTATCGAGAATGATTGCTTTGTCACCAATTAATCCCTCATATTGGTCATAAGCATCAGCATCAAACTCAATGTTAGGGTCATGGAAGATACGACCTGCTGCCTTACCTACAAGATTCTTATACGTTCTAGCAGGGTCTTGCTCAGGCTTCACCATAAAGACAGGGAGTTTATCAGAGAGGATGATGTGAGCAGCAATGCTATCCACCACCTCTGATTTTCCCATTTTGACCATATGTTCGACGTAGTTCGTTACTCTACGCCAGCTTTCGCGTCTGCATATCGCTATGCAGTTCAGACTATATCATCCCGTTTACACGGGCTGTGCGCTTCGAGCCACTTGGCCCTACGGCTTTCGCCTAGTCGTTGCACCTTCTACCAAAGGTAGTTGATAGAAATATCCCTATAACATCTACGACTATGTATGTCGTCATAAATATGTTTAGGAATTTCCATAAGGGTTTGAATCTGTTGTGCTGACCACACTCCTTCTTCAATCATCTCGCAAATCTCATTCACCTTTCGATCTGAGAGTTTGCTATTAGGGCGGCCACATAACTTATTCTTAAACGCATGTTTCCTGTTCTCAGAAGAAGTTACCCACTCAAGGTTGTTTTTATGGTTGTCAATCTTAATACCGTTCTTATGATTAACAACCTTACCTTCCTCATACCCAGGAACATAAGCATAAGCAACAAGTTTATGAACGAAGATGCGTAATGTTTGCCCATCAGATGAGAGTGTTACTCGCTTATAACCTGTTCTATTCAGGTCGGTACGTAACACTCTCCCTGTTTCGGAATTAACTATAACACCTTCTTCATTAACAAGATACTTTTCAAATCCCTTTATCGTGATTGGTCTCACACCTAATCTCCTTATAGTAGCTTGGCTCAGGATTGTCTACTAGAGAGTTCCCCTGAGTTCACACAGTTTATCGCGGGCATCACTCTACCCGCCCCAAAGTAGTAGGTTTCTCCCCTCCTACGCCCCCTTGTAGCCTTCGTAAGCCCTTCCCAAGGCCAAGGTCTACCAACCTCTGGCTTTTTCTTAGCGGCCTCACTAAGACTGCTCCCAAGAATGATTTTTGTATTCTTAGGGGTGGATGGCCTCCACCTTACAGCGTTAGTACATTCACTAGCCAATCCATTCATAAGACATTCGTTCGCATCCTTGGCAGGAAGCTCTGCAATAAACACCCCAGGATAGAGCCTAGCAAAAACATCTGCTGCTTCCTTCCCAGGCTTATCCCCGTCAGGAACAAACACCACTTCAGGAAATAGCTGCCTAATTGAATGAGCCATTCTTGTAATTACTTTTGCAACACTAGAGCAACCATTAGGAAGAGAGCATACAGCAGGTTCAAGATGTTCCCACTTAGTTCCTTTAACAGCGTCCTTAAGCATCTGATAGAGAGCAGCCATATCGAATTCACCTTCGACAATGTACAGCCTCTTAGCCCCAGATTGTTTAGCTTGTTCCCATCCGCATAGGTCAACATCCTTCATCCTACCGATAGACCATATCTTCTTCTCAGTAAGCAGCCTCACCTTATAAGCTACTAGATTTCCATTCGATGTGTATGGAAAATACACTGTTTCAAGAGAGACACCATCCACCCCAGACACACCACCACGCCACCCAAAATGAGCAAGGACATCTTGGCGAAGACCTCGTAAAGCACGGAGGTCTGGAACTTGTAAAGCCTGAATGTCAGCAAGCTCTTGAGCAATTTCATCATCGGTTCTTCGTTTAACTTGTGGCTTGTGTTGTGGAATAGCTTCGTATGGATGCGCCACATACGTTTTACACGCAAAGCAATAGCCATCATAATTCCCATCCTCTTGTTGGAACACTTGTAATCCATCTAAGCTTCCACAAGAATGAGGAAGCCTTTCAACACAGGCTCCAGCCTTTCCTTTAGCCATTCATATTCTCCTCCTTATTTCGACATCAAACAATCGCCATTTGTATTATATGGATCAAATGCTGCTGGACATCTACTATTATCAGGGCAGTCGATACATGTACATTTCAATTTAAAATTGAGGAAGCAAATACAATTTCTGCAGTCATATTGTAAAACATTTACGTGTCTGCAATCATCCCCTGTAAACGGGCAATAACTCATCTCCCCTCCTTAATGAAATCATCTATAAGTTTCCGTAAAACATTTTGTTCTTTATCATACTGATGAAACGATTCACCGTGTTCTGGATGGTTTCTCTCATGCCTTCGTAGCTGCTTAATCAACATACGAAGATCGAAATATTTCTGACGATAGTCGTTCATTTCCCTTCCTCCAGCATCTCAGCCACTTCTCTTATGACCTGCCCAACTATTGTTTGGTCATTAAATCCGCCACGCTGCCCAAGGTTAATGCTGGCCTTTTTCCCACTTGGCGCGTCAATGTGAAGCCAGCAGTCACCACACGGCTTTACTGTGAGTTTCAATTTTTGCTCATTCATTTCCATTCCTCCAACAGCCGGTCCACCGCTGCGGCGTTGTATTCGCGGCATCTTTCGCATTTTTGTGCTGTGCTCATTTCTCCTCCCCGACCAGTGCGGTCATCAACTCGGCAACCTCTTCCTTCAACCCCTTAATCTCATCAGCCGCCTTAACAAAATTACCCTCTAAGTCACGATTGTGACAAGCCCTGTATAGGCTTGCTTGTGAACGTAACCATCTCTCTGCATCGAATTGATATTGGGCCATAACCCCTCCTATATTTATATTATACGTATTAGGAATAAAATTGTGACATTAAAAATTATCCGCAACAATCTTAATCTTTTTTGGATTAAGGACCATATTAACTTCCGCTTTAGGACGAGGCCATGCAGGCCAATCATTATTAGGAGGTAAGCGATTGTTATTATCTATAATAAGATCATCGAGAGGGTCTTCACCTCTCTTAATCTTAGGGGGCATAAGAGGAGCGAAGTGGTTAAAGATAGGATCTTCTTCTAATTTAAGTTTCATCTCAGGAGGGGCCACCCTATTAAAAGCATTTGTATGAAGAGCATTAATAAAATAGTCTGCATAAATATCGGAGGTAGTGTCAGCAATTCCAGGGGCTGTATTCACTTCCAACACATAGGAGCGATCTTTCTTCTCATTATAGATAATATCTACAGCACCAAAGTCAAGACCCAATGCCTTAACAGCCTTCAAAGCATTATTTCTTACATGCTGGGGAATGAGGAAGAGTTCTTTCATAGGCTGCCCATCATCATCAAACATCCTTGCATTATATCTCTGGAAGATAAATCCATTCTCGTGATTGCGTACCTTCCAGTTTACATTCTCCTTGTCAGGATAGTCCTCCCTCAACACCTTCCTTGTAACATCAATAACACCGCCATTGAATACGTGAACACGCCATTCACTCTTCTTAGGCATATACACAGTGTAAAGAGGAGCATCAATAAAGTCATCAAGAGAGTCGATAATAACAATACCTGCACCTCCATGCCCATTCAAGATAGTACGAGCAACAACAGAATAGCCTTCTGCTATCCACCTCCGTGCTTCATCCTTACTCTCTGTTGTTGAGACAGTGGAGACACCTTTGTTTATGAATGTTCTAAATGCACTCTTCTTATTACTCGCAAGAGCTACAGCCTCAAACTTATTAACAACAACAGCGTCTTCAGGAATATGGGCAGGGCGTACAGGACATCCCCAATTAATAACAACATGACCTTCTTTATACTTATACTTAGAAGCTTCTCTTTTAACACGAAGACAACGAAGTTTATTAGCAAGAATTTTTCCACTTTCTGACACCATATCGTAAGGCATTACAACATATCCCATAACTCCCTCCTATATATCCATGTCAGGTTCTTCAAAGAATGTAAACCTACTGAAGTCGCATGTGTCTACAATCAATGCACAACGAAAAGCATTTTCCATTACAATACGATTGATGTCTTTAAACCCCCTGATAAAGTGACCTTCAGGAAACAACTTAGGAATAAACTCTTCATCGTTAAGAGCCTTGTCAATAAGAACAGCAGGGCTACCAAACTCTTGGGCAGCTTTGCGTAGAGAAGCAAGAGTGGTGAGCCAACATGTAAGCACATCCATATCCATTGTCCCACGCATTGATCTGAATTCCAGGCTCCCATATTTATTTGTAGCCGCTGTGTTAATAGCGGAATACCTCACCTCGTCATCCAGATATTGAATGTGCCCCTCTCTAGCACAACGATCAAGAGTGAATACAAGACCTTCAGCATCACGAGAGGAGAGGCAAAACAAATTACCTTTTCTTTCCTCCCCACAATAATCAATCATAGCTTCCTCAAACAATACCCAAAGGAATAGGAAGGTAAACCATTCATTCATTGTCAGGTCAGTGACATTTACATGAACATGAATGGATGTTCTTTCACTAAATTGCACAAAGTGGGCCAAGTTTAGCTCTTCTCTGAGAGCCTCCAAACAAGCAAGAGATTTTTCTAAAGGGTAAGGGCGTGCAAACACATATTCTTTTCCTTGCTCACCATCAACAGGACGTAAACTCCCCTCTCTCACCACCTTAAAAGCGTCTACATGTTCAGGCAACCCTACCCCCTCTACCTCCACCTCTACACCAAAGAGGCAACCGTTCAACACCTTACGCCTTATTAAATCTCCAACTTTCATTGAACACCCCCTTAAAAGGGTAGAAAGAAAAAGAATATGAAGTGATTGTCACATTATGAACACCGTCTTCATGTGTAATCTCACCAATACAAGCAGTTTTATAATATAGATTAGTGAGAGAAGCAGCAAGCTCTCTTGAAAATGCAACAACACATCGACTATCTTTATCTCCAACCACTATACTATTATACTCTCTATCTGGTTGATTAAATTTTCCCATAATACAGTCACCTAGTTGACCCATAGTAGCGATAATTCTCGTAGATGAACGAGTAATAGGGTTGTAATAATGGAGCCTACTAGGATCAAGCCCTTGCCTCTGCCTTCTAGCAGGCATCCTCGCAGCATAGATATATGATGGGCCATAAGGAGAAAGATAGCGGATAAACCCAAGAGGAGGAGAAGAAATATCCAATTTAGGGTTATCCAATGCCACCTTTATTTCACTGTCTGTAACACAATCCCTCAAACAAACATAAAGCCTTTTTAAATGCTCAAAGCAGCGCAACACTGAACAAGGCTGCTTATCAAAACGTATAATTGTACCAGTTAAACGCATATCTGCATCGTGAATATTATCGTACACGTGGAACCTCCAAAGAATAGTGGTCGATAATAGCCAATGCCCCATCAATATCTGAATTGTTAATAATGTCTTGAATGTCCCCTTCAAGTTCAGGAAGGAAGATGTCCTTCACAAACATATCCTCAACAGCTCTCTTTGCTGCTCTATACACCCATCCTTGATAGCGAGGGGAAGCAAGCCAGAAGTTGCTGAGTACACGATACTCAACACCGTAAGGCTTCATACGAAAAGCCCCAGCCTTCCCATACAACTCCCTTCTAGTCTTATCAGCGTCCACCATAAGGGATGGAAGCCCCAGATAGAAGTCAAGCTGCCTTGCTACAGCCCCAGCCTCATAGAAGTAGGTTGGGTTGCCTAAGTCTCTATCCTTGTCCCAGCCAACATGCACATGTCCTGAAGCTGTGCGAAAAGGTCTATCCCCATCAGGACGAGGATTTACACCCATAGTCCACCCATTAAAGTCCGGGTCACAACCAAGTTCTAAGGCTTCCTCCGGCTGGGATTTAATATATTCAGTTCCAAAATGAGCTACAGGAGCAATGAAGAATTCATGTGGAATCATGTCTTTCATCTGCTTCATAACATGGTTGATGTTCTCAATGAATGTTGCCTCATTAAATGCTGGCTCAATATTAAACTCAAGAGCCATACCATCCACTTGAACAGCCCCTCTCTCCACCTTATGAGGAGCTTTCTTTGTTCCAGGAATAGCATTCCATGCAGACACAAGATTACCTGCTTTGTCTTTCATAAACAATTCAGGATCAGCGCCAATCAAGATTTCCATATACCCTCCTTAATTATACTGTCTACGTGTCACGAGATGATTAATAACATTCTTGAAACAGTCTTGACAATAGCTTTCCTCTTTATCCTCCGTTACATAGACAATTTCATTTTCTCCATGAACTCCCCCGCACCAATCGCAATGATAAAGCCTTTCGTGTTTGCTTGTCCATGTACCCAATCGTCCGAAGAAAGCCTGCCGACACTTTTTGCAAAATTCCTGGCTTTTGAATGTGCAGAGCACGCTGCAAACTGTGTCGGCTTTGTCAAAAGGGGCGCTATCCTCCCCCATTTCAGCCATAAGTTCGTCCCATTCTTTATCGGCTGCTTTCTTCTTTTCCTCTTTGTTCGTAGATTCCTCAAGAGAAAGAGGGCTCCCATCAACCTTAACAGCCTCATGTATCCCTACCACCTTAACATCAAACTCTAATATCCCTCCACGATAGGCACGTGTGATTTGATTGATAGTACCACGATAGACTTTCGTTTTATCAAATAGGTTTATGACAGGTGGAACTCCGTCTACCTTCACAATGGAATATTCAATGTTCACCCTATCGTCGAGAGGCGACCAACCCTCAAACTTCCAGAAGTTATTATGTAAGTATTGTGATTCAAACAAACAATCAACAACATTACCAACTCGCAACCAAGAAGGCATACCGTTATACCCAATATCAATAGCAGGTCTTTGCTTCCTTACATAATTAATAACAGGACGATCATCAATAGGCTCTTGAAGAGCTTTAAGCACTTCCCCTCTTTTATAATTATTAAAAGAGAATGTATAAAGTTTATTTATTTCTGTAGCAACAGGGCTTCCATCAAGGATAATACCGTTACGAGAAGCAGCAGCCATAAGCATATAAAACTCACTAGCCCACATCACCACCTTATGTTCCTTGTCATAAGCGATGTACATAGGCCGCTCTTTATTACGTAGGAAGTTCAGACTCTCCCCTGCACTATTCCACCATACAAGAGAGGCTGCTCCCCACACCTTGGGCCACAAATCCTTTACACCTTTCTTAAAGATGTGATAAAAAAGATTATCGCTATCCACCTTAAACTTATGATGATCTAACAAATCTTGTCTAAAACTAATTGTCCCATTATGCACACCAGTGATGTACCCGTGAGTAAAAGGATGAGCATTTTCTACATTAACATCCCCGATAGTAGCTGCTCTATTATGCCCAATAAACACACGATTAGCCCCAACAAGGAGCTTCTTATATTCAGAGCTAGCAATAAAAGATGGGGAGTTGAGGAGGGTCTTCACTACATCAGGACGTGATTGTACGCCGACCCTCACAACACCAATGCTATCAAATCCTCTAAGCTGATTCATAACTAACAAATCGCTGAATGCTCGCTCATGTTTTATAAGCAAGTCTCCAGCTACACCTACAATTCCACACATCATTCACCTACCTTAAGTTTCAAGTGTTTCTCAATAAGGTCGAAGAACAATTCTCTTGTATCAATTGCTCTATTAAATTCAGGATGAGGCTGGAAGCAAAGACATTTCTGCCTTGTGTACAATACACATTCAATCCCTCTAATGTAAGCCATTGTATCGAATGTCCTCACTTCTTGCACACTCCCAGCAACCACCAGGATATTACCTTTATCAGAAGGCTTCATCATCTGATGATGTGTTGAGGTGACATGGTAAGGGCGATCTGTGTTGTCGTCAGTACGGAATGCTGTATGTGTACCACCAATAGCGTGCCCATCTACATCCTGATAGAGCTGTCCTCCACACATAACATTAAGGAATTGACCTCCTCTACATATCCCCACCATAGGGGTAGAGTGTTCAAGACCTTGCCCGAATATCTCCATCTCCCTCACATCCCTATCCCAATTACATCCAGTGGTAGGGTGACATCTCTCCCCATAAAGGACAGGAGACACATCACTCCCACCAGTGAAACAAAGGAGAGAGGCCTTATCTACTTGCCCCGCAATATCCCATCCACTCTGTTCAAACATATGTTTAACAGAATAATCACCACCGACAATGTATACGCTAGGCATCTGGCCCCTCCTTGAGAAGTTTGTATGCTGTCTTGACAGCCTTCCATATATCTTCCTTGTAAACCATCACCCCACCATATCTTCCTTTCTCTTTCTTAATAGCATCCCAGAGAGTCTGTTGGAATGATGTTTCATATCTTTTACGAAACATATTTTCAACACTCCCCCTTTCTCCCCTCTTAATATCAAACAACTCCCTATCCATACGAGAGTGGTCGAACTCTTTATTTGCAAATTGAGAGAGAGCAACATAGCTTACATGACTAAAAGGATCATGTCCCCCATCGTATGTACAAACAGCCACTTCATTACGTGTAAGATCGGAGAAGCAAGCACCAACAGCCATCACCATATTCCAGCTCCATCTTGGAAACCTCTCTCTCAACACTTGAATGTTAATGTTTCTGTTATTATTGTGTCTATCCCACAAATAGCGCACATGAGTGGAGGCAAGAAGAGGAGCATTACGAGGAACATTTTCAAGAGCAATAGGAACAAAATAATTCCTCTCTTCTTTCGTATGCTTGCAGATGTAGGGAGAAAGCATGTCGCTATTAACAATCCAATTCAAATAGCGTGAGACAAAGCTGCTATCGAATTGCATCTTATTATTATCTCTTTGACAGCATCTCCCCTTATGCACCACTACTTGGAAAAGAATAGGGCTATCAAATTCTTCAACCAAATATTTATAACGGTTAAAGAACCAAGATAGGCAAACTGCTGCTGAATTTTCATTCAACACATCTCCTTTTGCATCTAAAACAAATCCAGGCTGTTGCCCAAACTCTTTATTTTCTTCCCACCTCTTAACAATCTCAACAGCCTGTTCTCGTTGAGCTTTTGTCATCCTCTGTTCAGCCTTCATATATGCCCTCCTTTATAGCACGTCTAATGTCTTCTCTCTTTTCCTTCTGTTCATTTCTTCTCTTAATCTTCCCTCTCAAATTCCTCTCAATCTCTTCTGGATAGAGCCCTTTGGCTAATGCTTTTTTTAGCTGGTGCTACCCTGTATGTTTTTCCCATGCTACAATGCTCCTATTTCGCACAGAATTGCCCTTCTAAGGCGTTGCAGATAGAAAGTGATGTCAACATACCTAATGACATCTCCGACCTCTTACAATAGCTCCTACGGCTATTCCTCGTCATCATATTCCCATTCATGCTCACCGCCTCTATCCCACCCCCTATCAATCTGGTTACAAATATTTCCCCAGAAACCTGATCCTTGTGGAGAGCGAGCAAAGGAAAATAGATGGGTTAGATAGCCCATTCTCTCTACCAGTCCTCTCTTAGCTGCTTCTTCTATCCACCATGCAGCATCAGGATTAATTCTTTCTATTTCCTCAAGCATATCGTAATAGCTTGGGAGATGGACAGCATCTCTTGCTACCTTAGCCATAATTATTTCTCCTCTTCTTTTGTAAACTCTTTAATCTCTTCTTTAAAATATGTATTCAAATATTTTAATGCGTTCTCAGGCAACTCCTTGATTTGTTGATTGTTAACAATCTTAGGAATCATGTAAATTGTAAAAGCTTCCTTCTTTGAAGGGATGAGGGCAGTAAGGGCAAAACAAATAAGACCAACAATTATAGATTTTCTAAGCTGCCTATGAAACATCTGCCCAATTTCATCATCAAATATTGCCCCCATACAGCCCAAAGCAATCATAACAATCGAAAGAAAAACAACGAAATCGAAAACAGGTTCTAAGCTGAACAATACATTTAAAAAATAAAGCGTCCACATACTCACAACTATTTCTCCTTTTTATGTCACAAAATTGATTTTCTCTCGTATATATATATATATATAATATATATTATACATATTCTAAACAAAATATTAAAAACATCTCTTTCTTAATTCCTGAATAGTATCTTGTTCATGTTTAGAAAGTCTCCAGTAGATGTCTGGATTATAGATGCATCTCTTGTTAGGAAGACAATAACGCTTCGCTAGTGTTTCTTCATATTTACGTAGTGCGCTCACAAATCACCTCACTAATATTTAATTTAATATAAACTCTTTCTACCCATAACGTTGCCTTAATCTTCGCTTCTCTTTCATCTATAGCGTACCCCTCCCATAATGGATTTATATTCGTATCGTTTATAAATACTACTTTATAGCGTTGTGTAGGTGGGGAGTAAGAAGACCTATGACAGGTGGAGCTGTTTGATGTACTCATATAATCCTCTCCTACCTGTAAAATTATAATACCCATTAACAAGCAGTCGCTGTTGTATATACTTCCAATACGCATGTCCTTGTTTTGTTTTGCACCAAGGAAAACAAATATCCAAAGAGAAATGATAACTGAACTCTTTAAGATGAATAGCGTTTCTTTTTAAATACAAAGCTGCCTCTTTATCTATGTCCTCCACTGCACTAATTAACTGCCTATAATGCTCTTTTTCTTCTTTCATATCACACCCCCACATCTAAGGCAACAAGCGACAAGGATTATGGTACATAATCCGATCATCCCATACACTTCAAACCATAAGCGTACATAGCTCTTTCTCATAATCTGCCTCACAATATTACAAAGATTAAACATACATATCCAATCAACATAAGTATGCCAAGGAAAGATAGCAGTTCACTCAACACTGTTCCCTCCTACCTTATTCATAGCATAATCAAAGACAGAATAATAGCTCCCCTCTGGGATGTCTCTAATAGCTTGTTCCAATTCCTCTGCTCTATCGTACGCCTTGAAGAAGGCGCAATCAATAAACAGATAGAGGATGTCTGTTCTAATAGGTGTAATCATTTCCTCCCCCTAAAAGAGCGTAGTCTTTTGGCTGTTCTCATAACTTCATTATTGATGAGATAGGCGAGACTAACCTGCGCCATCTCCTCTTCACCTTTATAAGCGTAAGCCTCATATATTCTATAGTCAGACCAGTGATGGAACATTACTTTCTCCCCCTCTTTGGTGTAGTGTACTTAGAAGACGAGGCTGTCCTAGTCTTCACAACCTTTCTTACAGTGCCACAACAAGGACACACCTTTGCATGGCCTATTTCACAATTACAGAAAGCGCATCTCATCTTGCTCATGGTGTCCTCCTTTGCTTGTTACACGTTACCTAACTGCTTTATCAGTCCCATCTCACACCTCCTCACACTTTAGCCACCCAAGACAGGCCGTCGAGCCAATTGGCTAGGATGGAAACAGTCCCATCCTCATTATCTTGCGTCAGCATTACGCCTATGATCCGCTTATGCGGGTATATGTCCTCTTCTTTCCTTACTATATTGGCAAACCACTCTTCGTTAAGAGAGCGGATACTCATTTTCTTTTCAATTGTGGCTACGCCGTCAGACCACAAGAATGTCGTGCTCAAAACTACCCTCATAACCCACCTCTCGCGTTAATGGTTTGTTCACATAATACAAGGCACAAAGCTCACGCCTTATGCCTTGGATATGGGAGCAAGAGCTAATGCTTAACGCTTCGCGTCAAACACTTCGCTGCCCATCTCTGCTACGATAGTCGCTTCAATACGCGCCAAGACTTTCTTTTCTGTATCGGTCAAGATAACATTGTCGCCATTCAATTTCTTGACGGCGGAAATCAAGGCACTAAACTTCACAGGCGGTGTAACTTTCTCAGGCTTGGCAATATCCCACCATCCGGCATACTTACACTTGTCAACCATTGCTTCGCTAATCAAAGCAACGCCCTTATACTTTTCCTTGTCATCTCCCTTGAAATTTGTGGCCTTGAATTTAATAACAGTTTTCCCCTCGACCTTGGTGATGTCGACGGAGATCATGCCCGGAAAGTCTATAGTCTTCCCACCTACTGCCAACACAGCCTCCACCAAGGGCATGACAACCATATTCGGCATGTCATGAACAGCCTCCGCCAACATATTTAGCGGGGCCAGATTCCTGTACTCACTGCCCGCCAACGTCACGGCCTGATACCACGCAGAAAGAGCAAATTCATTGCTCATTTTCTTTGCCTTAGTCCACTGAGACAAAACGACTTTAAAAGACGACATAGTGTACGACATAATAACCCCCAAAAGTAAAAGGTTAAAAGAAACAACCGAACAGTAAAAAGGACAAGCAAACAGCCTACCATTAATCAGGCTTTTGCCTTGAACGATTAATGTCATTTGCTTGTCCCTTATTTGTTGTGTTGTTTTTAAACTCTGGGGTGGGCAATGAATTGCTAGTTCATTGTGCTACCTTGCACTAGCATGGGCAGACCGTATCTGTCCTATCGGGAGTGTTTCCCTTATTTATGTTTACTTGTCACTTAACCCTGATTCCCGCTCCACTACCTGTTCCCTTGCTAGTTCAGCTAGTAGCGTGAGGCCCGGACATATTGCCGTAAACCTTGGACTATTTCGCTTTGTTTTGACTAGGACCGTCCACTACGTCCAAAACGTAGGTGCCGGATTCATTCAAGTTATGTTATAGTTTGGGCAGTTCGTTGGGTTAACCAATTAACTTGTAAACCATGCTAGATTATCTACTATGTATCGGAGCTTGACTTACTGCGCTTTGCGTGGGCGGGGCTGTTTGCCTAGGCCATTATGCCCTAGCTAATAAACCCCGTAAGCCCCTCGCCTACGCCTTCAATCTGCCCGAATTGCCAATGATCTGTCTCATTCACCCCAAGGCCAATCGCTCCGATATGGAACCCCGAGGGAGAGTGAGAGGAAAAGTCCCTCTCAAATGCAAGCCCCTTATGGAGCATTGCCGTGGGCTTGTCAAGCCCCTTCCAGAAAGTTTTTTCTGGCTTCCAGCTTGTGAGCCTCAATGCCCGCTGGATGACAAGGACATTGCAGCTAGCGTGCCAAGATAGCAGGATACGTGAAAAATAATCGTAAACCATTGAAACATAAAGACATTATGACAGGTGACCCATATTTGAGAAGGGCAGGCAAGCGGATAATAGTATAATAATTTGCACCAACAAAAAGAGAAAAGAGACAAAGAGACATTGAAACAGACGATAAAACATAAACATATTATATAGTTATAAAATATTATACTGTTTGAAGGGAAAGTATAAAAATTTATACTTGTGAATGGTTACTGACAAGACCATTACAATAAGACATAAAAGGGTAATCGGATAACAGTAGACATTATTGATAGCCCATGCCGTAGGCGTAGTAATAGTGTTGCCTATCAATAGTAAATGGGGTAGTAGTGTTGAGAGTAATTACTGATAGGGCAATGGGCACTATCCATGCCGCAGGCGCAAGGATATACATCCTATGTGATGATAGGTGCATTAAACACATAGTGGGCCCCTAGCAAGAATGATGCCAAGATGAAATGAGAATGGTTCCTATCAGAAGACGATGGAGGGGGTTGGGGGTAGTCAGATTATATGCACTACACCCTAAAAATATCTGCTAAAAATTTCAACTGCCTGGAACAATTACCAATAACTGCTTATTAACATAATACGCTTCCCTTCGGTCAGCACACATTTCTATTTAACGCTATTAGTAGTCCTTGTGTGAGCGAAGCGAACACGTATAATAGTCGAAGACGCAATTTCTTTGTTAATGTTTTTAATAACATATCTATTAATTCAAAATTATTTTTAATTTTCTTGTCACAAAAGTGTTTTTCTTACGTATAATATAATATATATTATATATAATATTATATATTATTATTAATATATTATTTTTATGTTTTTAGTTTTTATTATATATATATTATAGGGGAATTGAGAATGGCACAGATTAAGGCTAAGATGAAGAGTTATGACACGAGCAAGGCTAATGCTTTGAAAGGAAGAGTGGCTAAAAAAGAAGAGCCTGTTGTAAACAAGACGAGACAGAAAGTAGACAGAGGAAATGTTAAGGGTAGTGTTAAAGCAGCGCCCACTAAGTCTGAGCCTAAGAAGTATGGTGAAGGAAACTCTATGATTATTCGTGATAACAAGGCTAATGTTTCTGAAGCACAGCTTAAAGCTTCTGGCCTCTCCCTTCGAGCGTACATGAATGCATGGAAGAAGGCGGGAAAGCGTCCTGGAAAGAAAGCGTAAATAGGAGAGCGTAATGAAACTCAGCTTGGATAGAATTACAAGCAGCTTCGGATTCCAAGCTGCGTTTAATAGCGTTCTTGAAAGTATAGAACAAGAGTTTAGTGAGAAGGTGCTCTATAGGGACAATCCTGAGAGCACCAACAATGTTATGAAGAATGACATTGACATGGGTGAACATGATTTGCTTAATGTAGGTAGAGTGTCCGCTACAGACTTTACAATTAACGGTGTAGATGTTACACAGTCGTTAGAAGAGGCTCTTCTTGCTGTAGCTGCCTACCCAGATGAAGCAAAAGGGTATAGAGACGAAGCTGCTGGATATGCTGCTTCTGCTTCTGGAGAAGTAGCGTTATGTGAAGCCCAGGTGGCGTTGGCAGCAGGACATGCTTCTGATGCATCTGACTTCGCAGATGCTGCTGAATCTGCCGCTACGAACGCTGCTAGTGATGTAGCCACTCTCCTTTCTGGATACGTTACAGACGCTGAAGATTTTGCGGATGATGCAGAGCAGGCGGCTTTAGATGCTGCTGCTGCTGTGTCTGGATTAGATGCTAGAGTTGACCAACTAGAAATTGACCTTCCTGCGTTAGAAACTGTTGTTGGGGATAAGCTCGATAAGGATGAGAATATCAACCTTGGTGTGTCTGTAGCTGCCTCTGGAAACCTTGCAGCGCTTTTTGAAGGATTTCCGTCTGGTGTTAAAAGAGTTACTATGATGCTTGACGGAGTTAGTACAAGTGGAACGAGCAATTATGTAATGTGCTTATTAAATAGTTCTGGGTATGTTACGTCTGGGTATAAAGGGGCAACATATGCTGTGCTGGCTGGAACACAGGGCGGTGCAGTTCATGGTTCAAATTTTAATTTGACAATATCAACTGGGTACACAGTCGCATCTGCATTATATAGTGGGAAAATTGAATTTATAAAAATTAAAGATCATGTATGGGCAATGTCTGGTTCTCTTAGTAGAAATGATGTGGCGTGGGTTTATGTATTTTCTGGTAGTGTTGATATATCCACGGAGTTAACAGGCATCCAGATAGGTCCTGCAAACGAAACAGATACATTCGACGCAGGTACAATCAATATCTCTTGGGAGTTCTAAACATATGTACATTACAGCTGTTGATATAAAGACAGGTAAGGTAACTCAAAGGGAACTTACTCCTGAAGAGATCGCTGCCCTGCCTGTTGTGACTGAGGAAGACCTTGCAAGAGAGGCCCGTGAAGCCTTCAAGCAGGACCGTGAGAAAGCTGTAGCCGCTATCGTGGTCCTTGTGGATATAGATGAGAATACTGCTTATCTCTTTGATGGGGATGAAACCTCACAGACCCGTATGGCAAGGGCCATTGTGACCATGACGGATTCCGACGTGACCCCTTGGGTGCTCGCTGACAACACCCCTGTGATGGTAACAAGGGCACAGCTTGCGGTTGCCTTGAGAAAGGCTGGTGAGGAGCAGACTAGGCTCTGGATTATGCCCTAATAATATAGGAGAATATAAATGATTGTTTCAAATAGCCGTACAGCTACAACAGTTACTAAAACAGCTACAGCAGAGCTTGCTGTTTCTCGTGGGCTTAAATGGCATCAGATTGATTGTGGAACAGCCACCGATGGTAGTTTGGCTGTTAATGTAGATTTTGGTAGTGGAGAACGCACCATTGCTACAATTGATTTCACATATACAGAGCGAGTTCCTGTGTTGATCTTTGGTGATGTAAGCTCCATTGAGCTTGTACCAACTACCGTTGATGTAGATTACAAGGTTGTTTATATCGCTTCAGAGGTGTGATATGTTAGTAGCTGTGTTAAGAAGTGTTATAGGGGAGACGATACGTAGCCCTCTCACTTGGTTGAGTGGCTACACATGGCCCTCCGGCCTCCTCAAGCTCTACCGCTCCACAGACGGCACAAAAGCCGCCCTCGGCTCCATCACATGGACCGACGAGCCAACAATCACGGCTGACGGCGTTGAGCCGGGAGATGGGCCTGACATGGGCTCGGTCAACCGGGCGAGTCGCAAGGTGTGCGTTGTGCGGTTCAAGGCGACGAAAGCCGACGATGGCGTCACCGATGATGAACAGGTGTTCGGGCCATTGTACCTCAGAAACGGCTACCTTGTCGGCAAGCTGGATGGTGAGGAAGACGCGCTGGAGCATGAGTGGGCCATTGGTGACGAGATAGCGGCAGTGGTGGAGATGACGCCAGCGGGTGTGACTGTGCAGCTTGTGGGAGGTCTTGAGTAATGGCGAATATGGAAGGTTGGCTCTACCGCAAAAAGATCACGGTCACTGGCTCAACTGATGGGGCGCAGACTGATTACACGATCCCGATCACTGTGCATTTCGGCAGTGGGACAGATAGCGGCGATGATATTTATTGCGCGTCACATTGTGCGACGGATTTTGATGACATTAGATTTACGGCTGCTGATGGCACAACGCTTTTAAGCCATTGGCGTGAGTCCAAGACGGACAGCGATAACGCAGTTTATTGGATCAAGATACCGAGCATTGACGCCAGCCCTGCGACTCTCGACGTTTACGCGTACTACGGCAATGCAACTGCTGCAAGCGCCTCCAACGCGAAAGGGACGTTTATTCTCGGTGTGGACGGCGAAGACCCCGACCTGTGGAAACCCGCATTTGTAAACGCATCGTCCAAGCTCGAAATCCCGTGTTACGACGACGGTGGCTCATCCGCGAATCAGGCGGTGCACCCGTCAATACTTGACTTTGGGACTACGGGCTGGAACGGCTATCGGTATTGGATGGGTTTCACTCCGTACCCGAATAACCAAAGTCAATACGAAAACCCATCTATAGTCGTATCTGATGATGGTATAAATTGGGCAGTGCCAACCGGGTTAACAAATCCGATTGTCCCGAAGCCTGTAAGCGGTTACAACGCAGATATTGAACTTGTCTACAATGACTCGACCGATGAAATTTGGATGTACTACAAGTACAATGACGGGGCGAGTATTTACCTCGCCGGATTAAAAAGTTCCGATGGTATCGCATGGACTGATCTTGACGGCGCGGCCACGACATACGGGACTATGTGCATAACTTTCCCGTCCGAAGAAGTGTCCTTTTCGATCATCAAGGACGGCGCGTCTAGTTGGAAATACTGGTGTGTGAGAGCTTCTGACAAAGACATGAAGTACCGGACTTCAACGGACGGGAAGACGTGGTCCACGCTATCGTCTGTTGTTGGGAAGGACCGCGCCGGAAACTCGTTAGCCACTTTCCAGATTTGGCATCCGAAAGTCCGCTATATTTCAGAAAAAAGTCTGTATGTCTGCCTCGCACACATGGGAAGCGGCACCTCGACTACGCCGATAATGATGGGCACGTCCAGTAGCCCAACAGCTTTTAATTTTTACCCCGTACCAGTGGTGCAGCCGTCAGCAAGTGGCTGGGATAACGCATCAATGTATCGCCCTGATTTTCTGTATGACTCAACGAGGGATAAGCTCCGCGTGTGGTACAGCGCAAGAAGTTCGACCGGAATCTGGGGTACAGGATACACTGAAGCTGATTGGGACGATGTTGTATCACAGGCTGAAGCTGGTGGTATGTCCGGCATGTCGTCTTTTCTCATGCGTCACCAGACAACAAACTGGTTTCGATTTGACCCCTCAACTGATCAGGCTGCGCAGGGCGATAAATCTGTTCGCATGACGCATTATGGCCAAGCGTACAAAGACTTGTCATCGCTTGTCAGATATGATTACAGGGGCCGCTTTTATGACAGCGGTGGGTCGTCATTAAAGCTCTTGTTTCACATTGGTTCAACCGGAGCGGGTCTACACCTGGGTATTTCAACCGCCGATAACGCATCAAACTATGTGTACCTCGGCAACGGCGTATCAATGACTAGCACAGGCGTTGCTCGGTCAACTGGGTGGCACTCATTCAGGTTGTACGGTAGTGGTACAAGCGGATCGTTAGAACTCGACGGATCGCCAATTGCAACGCTTTCTGGTCAGATAGATGGTGTGGTTCGTGCGAGGATTATCAAAGAGCTAAATGATACTGCGTACGTTGATTCGCTGTTTATCCGCACGTTTGCGACAAACGAGCCCGCAATCACCGCATACGCAACGGAGGAATATTTCCCGGACGACGACACCGCCCCCGTCCTAACCTCTGCCACAGCAACAGCCACAGGCCCAACAACCGCCACGGCCTCAGTCTCAACCGATGACGGCAATGGAACGCTATATTTCCTCGCGTCCACCAACTCCACGGAGACCGCAGCGACGGTCAAAGCCGCTCTCTCACAGGCTGTCACGGCCACGGATGCGCAGAGTATCAGCCTGTCCGCGCTTGACCCTGATACGACCTATTATGTGCATTTCGTGCAGATCAATGGGGCAAGTCTTGAGTCGGTAAGCGTTGTTAGTACGGCGGCGTTTACGACTGACGCAATCGCAGTCAAAGGCGCAACCATCACCCTGCACGCAGGCACAGCGCCCCAAGCTTCCATCGCCGACATTGTGGCCCTCTGGTGGGACGCAACAACTCCGAGCGGTGCGCCTGATTACTACGCGACCACGGCAAGCACTGACGCCTCCGGGGTGCTGACGCTGGACCTTGACGCGACTACGGCGCTTTCGATTGGCGATAACGGATTCCTTTTGCTCTACAAGCTCGACGGGGCCGACCACAGGGACAGCCTTGTGTTTGCGGGGCGAGTTGCCGTGAGTGACATATCATGAATGCACAACTCATAAAATCGTGGTTAAGTGGCCTCCCCCAATTCGTCCGCTTTTGGGATGATGGGGGAGAGCCACCCATTGTTGTCTACCCAGAAATCTCCGCAACCACTTCCGCCTCCTCAACCTCGGCAGTCTCAGCAACGGTCACAACCGATACGGCTGGCGGAACCATCTACGGCGTGTTGTCCGAAAGCGCCACGGAGATGGAAGCAGCGGACATCAAGAGCGGTGCGGACGATAGCGCAGAGGTCACAGACGCAGATGATGACTACGTCCTCGACAAGACCGGATTGGACACATGGACGCAGTATTATTGGCATATCGTCCATGAAGATGCTGACGGGCTGATGAGCAACGTGCTGACGATCCCGGTCAGAACGCTCGACATCTCCATCCCCCTCGCCTTCCCCGACACGGCCCCGGCTACGCTGCTCGGTGTGCAGGTGTGGAGCAAGATTCCGAAGAAAGCCGATGTGGAAGGGCTGTACGGTGCTTGATTGTGACCGCACATCCCTGGGCTGGCAACCTTGGCTAACGCAGAGGCAGACACGGATGATTCGTGATGCACTGGTGGTGTATGAGCCGATGGAAGATGAGTTGCCGCATTACGACAAGTTGTTTGAGTGGTTTGATCATGAAACGGAGTCTTCAAAAGTGAAGTAGATATGTTAAAACTAATCAACCTCCTAGCTTCTCTTTGTCAGTTAGTGACTTATTTGTTAGAGAAGTACGATGCAAAGAGGCGAAGGGAGAAATATGAAACGACTACTGTTAATCCTAATAGTGAGTGGGTTGATGGGTTTGGGGTGCGTACAGAAACAAAAGATAGCGATCCCACCAAGACCCCTCCTAGAGAATAGTATTGTCCATGACAATGGTACAATAGTGCTTCCCTTAGTGGATCAAAGAGCACTAATTTTATACATAATTCAATTGGAGGAACTCCTAAATGATTGAACACATCACAGCTAATTGGGAGCTTTACGTTGGGGCTCTTGGTGCTCTTATTGGTTTAGCTGTAGCTATTACAAAACTCACTCCTAATAAGAAGGATGATGAGGTTGTTAATAAAGTTAAAACCGCTTTTGATAATTTAACTAAGAAGTAGGGAAACAATGGCCCCCAACGATCCAAAAGGAGGCAGGTCATTAACTGATGCGGATATTGAAGAGATAAAAGGGATAGCTTACACCTGCCCACACAGTATGACTGCTAAGGACGTATTTAGACTAAGAGAGTTTTTAGATTGCTGGGAAAAAGCTAAGTCTTCTGTAGGCGGGTATGTTATTAAGATATTTATAATCTTGATTATCTGCATTGGTGTTTTAGTGGCTTGGATTACTAATAAGTGAGAATTCTATGTTTAAAGACACAGTAGGTAGATGGTTAACTAAGTCACTGTTCTACGAAGCTAATGATTATAAGATTGATGGTGCCATGTTTACATTAGGAGATCAGGATATTACTGTTAAAGGTAAGAAGCTTATCTCTTTAAGAAAGCGATTTGTAGATAGCGATGATCCAACTGGCTGGACTATCGCTCAAGAATTTCTAGGAGGATACTCCCATTGGGACGCTATCTGCAATAGCGCTTCTTTGAAGAATGAAGTGGAAAAATGGCAAGAAGAATTGGAAGTTAAGCTTCGTAGCTTGGGGCTGGCTAATACGATTAAATCAGCTAGGTCTGGGAACTTTAATGCTTCCAAGTTTCTAACTGAGAAGGGGTGGGTGAAGAGGGTAGCAGGTCGTCCTACCAAGGAAGAAATAACCCGTGAAATGAAGGTTCAAGCTAGAATTCAAGATGCGTTTGAGGATGACCTTAAACGTATGGAAATAATTAATGGCGAAAGCCTCCCACTCAACTAAGGATTTAATTAGACAGCAAGCAGAAGACGACCTCTACTATTTTGCTAGACTGATTAATCCCTTATACTTGTACGGTGAATTACACAAAGATGTATTCAGATGGTTGATGAAGATGAATCACCCGAATCAACTTCTTCTGCTCCCACGAGGACATTTGAAGAGTCATTGTGTGGCTGTCTGGGTTGTGTGGTGGATTACTAAACATCCAGAAACCACCATCCTTTATATCTCGGCAACATCTGAATTGGCCGAGTCCCAGCTATATGCGATTAAGAATACACTTACATCGCCGGTTTATACGCGCTATTGGCCTACTATGATTAATCCCGAAGAAGGTAAACGAGAGAGATGGAGTGCTACAAAAATTGCTGTAGACCATCCTAAACGTAAACTTGAGGGGGTCCGTGATGCAACGGTGGCGGTAGCTGGGCTTACTACAACTACTACTGGTTGGCATGCTGATGTCATTGTACCAGATGACGTAGTTGTGCCAGAGAATGCTTATACAGAAGATGGTAGAAGAAAAGTAGCTTCTGCTATGTCTCAGATGTCTTCCATCCTCAATACCGGGGGGATGGTTAAGGCTTGCGGGACACGCTACCATCCAGCAGATCAATATGACATTTGGTTGAAACAGAAAGTGTCAGTGTTTAACGACGAAGGTGAAGTGGTTGATGAAGAGCCGATCTGGGAAGTGTTCGAGAGAGTTGTAGAGGTTGAAGGTGAGTTCTTATGGCCTCGTACTTCTCGTGGTGATGGGAAGATGTTTGGGTTTGATAGGAAAGAGTTGGCTCGTATCAGCGCTATGTACACAGATAGAACACAGTTCTATGCTCAGTATTATAACGACCCTAACGATCCAGAGAGTAATAGGTTAAATCCTAGTAGGTTTCAATATTACGATAGGAAGCATATTAAGCGAGAAGATGGAAGATGGTATTACAAAGATAGGCCATTGAATGTTTATGCTGCAATTGACTTTGCATTCTCGTTAAAGAAAACTGCTGACTACACAGCGATTGTTGTTATCGGAGTTGATGGGGATGGGTTTATATACATCCTCGATATTGAAAGATTTAAGACAGACAAGATTGCTACATATTTTGAAAAGGTTAAAATGATGCACGCTAGGTGGCTCTTTAAGAAATTAAGGGCTGAGGTGAGTGTAGCTCAGGGTATGATTTGTAATGATTTGAAAGATAGTATTCGTAAAGAAGGTATGAGTCTTTCAATTGATGAACATCGTCCTACTAGAAACGAAGGTAGTAAGGAAGAGCGTATTGCCTCTGTCCTTGAGCCTAGATACGATAATATGACGATATGGCATTATCAAGGTGGGTACATTCCTGCATTAGAGGAAGAGCTTATTTTAGCTAGACCACCACATGATGATATTAAAGATACTCTGGCTTGTGCTGTGGAGATAGCCATCCCACCTAAGCGTAGCAGAGAAAAAGATAATAAACCTAAGCTCCAATTCTCAAATAGATTTGGAGGAGTGAGTTTTGGAGGTAGATAATGGCTGGTAGTGTTGCTACATTAAAAGTAGCCATTAATGAACTCTCAGATAGTCTTGCAAGGAATGTTGCGTATCTATGGGATACATGGCATCAACAGAGATTGGAAAAGATTAAACAGTGGTCGGAATTGCGTAATTATATTTTTGCAACAGACACAACCACTACTTCTAATTCTCTTCTTCCTTGGAAGAACTCAACAACTACACCTAAGCTTTGCCAGATACGAGATAATCTTCATGCTAACTATATTTCTGCCTTACTTCCTAATAGTAATTGGATGAAGTGGGAAGGTGGAAATTTTGAGGATGAAGTGAAAGAAAAGGCTGATGCCATCACTTCGTATATGCAAACTAAATGTAGAGAGAGTGGTTTTAGGGATATTGTCAGCAGGCTTGTCTATGACTTTATCGACTATGGTAATGTCTTTGGAGATGTAGAGTATGTACGTAATGTGCATGTTGACCCACAGACCGGAGAAAATATAACTATTTATGAAGGGCCAATGGCTAGACGTATTAGCCCATTGGATATTGTCTTCAACCCTATAGCAGCCTCCTTTGATGAGTCTCCTAAGATAATTAGGAAGCTTTATACAATAGGGGAGCTTGTAAAGCTAGCCTCTCTTCCTGGAGGCACTAAATGGCAAGAAGCTATTGATAAACACGAGCTTCTAGTGAAAACAGTAGGAGGATATTCTATCGAGGATTTTGAAAAAGCTGCTGCTTATTCGATTGATGGATTCGGTAATTATAATGAATACCTCCAAAGTGATTTTGTAGAAGTGTTAGAATTCCGTGGAGACTATTTCAATAAAGAAAAGAAGGAGCTATTAACTAATCATCAAATTATTGTTATTGATCGCTGCATTCTTGTGTCGCATGAACCAATTGAAAACTGGTTAGGAAAGACAAACATTGTTCATGCAGGATGGCGCTACAGACCAGATAATCTCTGGGCAATGGGGCCTCTAGACAATATTGTTGGTATGCAATATCGGATAGATCATCTTGAAAACTTAAAAGCAGATGCTATGGACCTAGCTGTCC
>Ga0265295_1001096_pt1 | contig 49682 bp, 50 predicted proteins | sample Munlansysbiofilm_FD_192503 | JGI IMG/M metagenome (GOLD analysis project Ga0265295, IMG submission 192503) | Leachate microbial communities from a municipal landfill in Southern Ontario, Canada - Methane capture system biofilm | ecosystem: Engineered > Solid waste > Landfill > Unclassified ...
TCGCCACCAATGCGGGGGAAACCTAAGTTATGTGCTACGGCCATGATTTTATTCCTTCTAAGTCAATGACGCTATTGTCATGGCTGAGCGTGAATGAAACAAACTACAAATATTACTGATGATCAATAGTTTTATTCATGTTGTTACTTAAGGAATCTTCATGCTGGATATTCGCCACCTCAAAACTCTCGGCGCGCTACGCGATGCTGGCAGCTTAGTCGAGGCAGCAGAGCGCCTGCACCTCACGCAATCTGCTCTCTCCCATCAGTTTAGGGAAATGGAAGAGCGTCTGGGCATGCAGCTGTTTGTGCGCAAAACGAAACCCGTGCGCTTTACCAGTGCTGGATTACGTTTGCTCAGGTTGGCGGATGAAGTGCTGCCATTAATGCGCGGTGCAGCACGTGATATTGCGCGTTTGCAAGGTGGCTCAGCGGGCCGCTTACATATGGCGATTGAGTGCCACAGTTGTTTTCAGTGGTTGATGCCGACCATTGATCAGTTTCGTAATGCGTGGCCGGAAGTGGAACTGGACTTAGCTTCAGGTTTTGCCTTTGCCCCCCTGCCCGCATTGGCTCGTGGCGATTTGGATTTAGTGGTGACCGCAGACCCCATTGATCTGAGCGGTATCAGCTATATTCCTCTGTTTGCTTATGAAGCATTATTAGCCGTGGCCAAGCAGCATCCGCTGGCACAAAAAACCTATGTCGAGCCAGAAGACTTACGTAATGAGATTCTAATCACCTACCCGGTGGACCGTGATCGTTTAGATATATTTAATCACTTTTTAGAACCGGCGGATGTTGAGCCTGCACACGTGCGTACGGCCGAAATGACAGTCATGATGATGCAGTTGGTCGCCAGTGGCCGCGGCGTCTGTTCTTTGCCGAATTGGGCGATGCATGAATACACATCCAAAGGCTATGTCAGTGCACGTCGCTTAGGTAAAAACGGTTTGTTTTCGACACTCTATGCAGCCGTGCGTACCGATATGCTCGATGCGGCTTTTATGAAAGATTTTTTACTGACCGCTAAAGACACATCATTTACGACATTAGAAGGGGTCAGCGCGGTTAAGGAATAACCACGCTAGAGCCGTGCTAGCCAAGCAAGATAATCGACCAGACCGCTGCAATGGCGGTCATGCCGACCATTTGTGCGGCACTGCCCATATCTTTAGCGTTTTTCGACAGCGGATGCTGTTCTAGAGAAATACGATCAATCGCGGCTTCAATCGCTGAGTTAAACAACTCAATAATCAGCGACAACAAACAGATCGCTACCATCAATGCCCGCTCACCACGTGACACATCAAGCATAAAGCTGATCGGAATTAGAATCGCATTGAGTAATAGCAGCTGACGAAAAGCAGCCTCACCGACAAACGCAGCACGCAGACCAGCCACTGAATAACCGGCAGCATTCACAATTCGGCGTAGACCGGATTTACCTTTAAATGGGGACATAGTGACCTTGACTGCGTGGAGGCTGAACAGGCATCGTTTGCAGTATGACTTTTAGTATCAAAACCATACTGCAGACGCTGAGTGTTATTCGCTCTGTGGAATGGATTCCATTTGCTGCAAGAGCAACGCAGCTTGTGTACGAGTACGTACATTCAGCTTGCGGAAAATCGCGGTGACGTGTGCTTTAACCGTGGCTTCTGACACGTTTAAGTCATAGGCAATTTGCTTATTGAGCAGGCCATCACAGACCATGGTCAGCACGCGAAACTGTTGTGGGGTTAAGCTGGCTAAACCGGCGCTGGCCGCTTTTTCCTCGGCAGTTACAGCCGCAGTGGCTGCCGTTTGTGCAGGCCACCAAACATCACCATCCAAGACAACTTGTACAGCTTGTTGGATATCTTCTAGGGCGCTGGATTTTGGAATAAAACCGCTAGCACCAAACTCACGTGCGCGTGCCATTATCATTGCTTCTTCTTGCGCAGAAATCATCACTACGGGAACCTGTGGATACTGTCCACGCAGCAATACTAATCCAGAAAAACCATGAGCACCGGGCATATTTAAGTCCAATAACACCAAGTCCCAATCTGATTTCTCCTGCAAACAACTTTCCAGTTCAGCAATGTTCTCTGCTTCAACTAAACGTACTGTGCTACCCAAGCTTAGCGTCAATGCTTGACGTAAAGCGCTGCGGAACAATGGGTGGTCATCTGCAATCAGTATTTCATAAGCAGCCATTATTTAGGATCCTGTCTCTTTATTATAGTAGAGCTGTGCATCTTGCTAATCGGTGACGAAGCGGCTAAATACAACTCCATTAAGTACCGCCGTCACTTTTAAGCAAGTACTCACAAGCATATGTGCCAATCTGTTTTGTCTTACAAAGTAGAGCTCATACTACAGAAAACCTAGCCAAAGGTCTTATATTGGTCACAATAAACTGATCTTTTATGACCCTCTACTCTGTAATCGTCTTAACGACGAATAAAATGCTCGCGGTAATACTTTAATTCGGCGATTGAGTCTTGAATATCAGCCAGTGCTAAATGCGCCTCGCCTTTTTTAAAGCCATCGCGAATCTCCGGTGCCCAACGTGCCGCTAATTCTTTAACGGTAGAGACATCCAAGTTGCGGTAATGGAAGTAGGTTTCCAGTTTAGGCATATTGCGGTGTAGAAAACGGCGATCCTGACAGATGCTGTTACCACAAATAGGCGAGCTACCCGCTGGCACCCATTTTTCTAAGAAAGCGATGGTCTCAGCTTCAGCTTGCGCTTCAGTGACACGGCTATCGCGTACACGCTGAGTTAAACCGCTGCCACCGTGCTGGCGAGTGTTCCACTCATCCATACCGGCTAATACTTCATCCGACTGATGAATCGCCAACACAGGGCCTTCGGCTAAGATGTTGAGCTGGCTATCCGTAACGATGGTGGCCATTTCAATGATCAGGTCATTATCGGTATCCAGACCGGTCATTTCCAAGTCTATCCAAATTAAGTTTTGTTCACTGTACACGGCTCACCTCAACGTTATTTAACCTGCTAACACCACAACGTGCGAATGTTTTAAATGCAGCTTTTCAAGACTTCAACCAGTGTTTCGTTCTGTTCTTCAGTACCAATAGTGATACGCAAAAACTGCTCGATACGCGGCTGAGTAAAGTGACGGACAATCACGCCCTGCTCGCGTAACTGCGCAGCCAGCTCACTGGCATCACGATTTTTATGGCGTGCAAAAATAAAGTTCGCCGCCGACGGCAACACTTCAAAATCCAACGCAGTCAATGCTTCAGTCACCCACTCACGACTGAAAATTACTTTATTACAGGTGCTGTGGAAGTGCTCTACATCAGTAAAAGCAGCTGCAGCACCGGCAATCGCGGCGCGATCCAGCGGATAGGAGTTAAAGCTGTTTTTAATACGCTCCAAACCTTCAATCAGATCAGGGTGACCGACAGCAATACCCACACGTAACCCGGCTAAAGAACGTGATTTAGATAAGGTTTGCGTGACCAACAAGTTATCGTACTTTTTAACTAAACTGATGGCAGACTCACCACCAAAATCGATATAGGCCTCGTCCACCAACACCACAGAATCGGGGTTAGCTTGTAAAAGCTGCTCGATTTTATCCAGTTCTAATAAGCAACCGGTGGGCGCATTCGGGTTAGGAAAAATAATGCCACCATTGGGCTGCTGGTAATCCGCCACGTTAATTTGGAAATTCTCATCCAAGGCAATCTGCTGCTGCTCAATACCGTATAGACCGCAATAGACGGGGTAAAAACTGTAGCTGATATCAGGGAACAACAACGGCTTGTCGTGCTGAAATAAACCATGGAACGCATGCGCCAACACTTCATCGGAGCCATTACCGACAAACACATACTGCGGAGAGACTGAATAGTAGTCAGCCACGGCATGCTTAAGTAAATCGCTATTAGGATCTGGATATAAACGCAGGTCATCATTGATCTGTGCTTGCATCGCTGCGATCGCTTTAGGCGATGGTCCGTAGGGATTTTCATTGGTATTGAGCTTAATTAAACGCTCAATCTTCGGTTGTTCACCCGGCACATAAGGCACCAAGCTTTTAACAAAAGGACTCCAAAACTTACTCACGTGTTGCGCTCCTAAACTGAATCAGTCGCCACACAAAGTGCGACGACTGTAATGCTCGATAACCGCTCACTTGGACACGGTAATTCTGGCGTTTTAATCTGCTTTGATGCGATATTCTGCTGAACGCGCATGCGCAGTCAGCGACTCACCACGCGCCAATACCGAGGCGACTTTACCCAGCTCAGAAGCACCTTCTGGACTGCAGTAAATAATCGATGAGCGTTTTTGGAAATCATACACGCCTAAGGGTGATGAGAAACGCGCAGTGCCTGAAGTCGGCAATACGTGGTTTGGACCCGCGCAGTAGTCGCCTAAGGCTTCAGCGGTGTAGCGACCCATAAAGATCGCGCCGGCATGACGAATCTGCGGCAGTAATTCTTCAGGATTTTCCACCGACAACTCCAAGTGTTCAGGAGCAATACGGTTGGCTACTTCAATGGCTTGCGCCATATCGGCCACATGAATCAAGGCACCACGCTCACGCAATGAAGTGCGGGCAATGTCCTCACGCTCTAAGGTCGGCAATAAGCGCTGCATGCTCTCTTCAACACGGTTTAAGAACTCCGCATCGGGACTGAGCAAGATCGACTGCGCATCTTCATCGTGTTCAGCTTGTGAAAACAGATCCATAGCAATCCAGTCAGGATCAGTTTGACCATCACAGATCACTAGAATCTCTGATGGACCAGCAATCATATCAATGCCGACTTTACCAAACACATGGCGTTTGGCTGTCGCCACATAGATATTGCCCGGACCGACAATCTTATCCACTGGCGGCACGCTTTCAGTACCGTAGGCCAATGCAGCCACCGCTTGCGCACCACCAATGGTAAACACACGATCGACACCGGCAATAGCAGCCGCCGCTAGAACCAGCTCGTTGATTTCACCACGTGGCGTCGGCACCACCATCACCACTTCACGCACTCCCGCCACTTTGGCTGGAATAGCGTTCATCAATACTGATGATGGGTAAGAGGCTTTACCGCCTGGCACATAGAGACCAGCCCGATCGAGTGGCGTAACTTTCTGACCGAGGACAGTGCCATCGGCTTCTTGATACTGCCATGAGTCCTGCACTTGACGCTCATGGTACTCACGCACTCGGCGCGCCGCTGTTTCGAGTGCAGCGCGCTGCTCTGGAGTGATACGCGTCAGCGCCAGCTCAAGACGTTCGCGGTTGAGGATTAAATCACTCATCTGCGCAACATCAAGGCCGTCAAATTGGCGGGTGTAATCAATCAGTGCAGCATCACCGCGCGTACGGACATTATCAATGATATCCAGTACACGCTGATTGATGCTGGCATCAGACACACTTTCCCAGCTTAATAGCTGATCAAGTTGGGTATTAAAATCTGTATCTTGGGCATTTAAACGTCTAACAAAAGTCACTGCAGTCATAGCGAGCCTCAATAATAAGCAAACATTCGGGCGCCGCCAGACTAACAATCCTTCTGCGTGGGCACCCGATCAATTCGGCTATGACGCAGATAGGTTGTGTGCATTAGCACACAAGCAGAGCTTACTATCAGTGTCGTGCGTTAACCGCAGCACTTAGGGTATCAATCAGCGCTTGAATATCAGCGTGTTTCATCTTCATTGAAGCACGGTTAACAATCAAACGTGAACTGATATGGCAGATCAGCTCTTGCGGCTCTAAACCATTGGCACGCAAGGTATTACCCGTATCCACCACGTCAATAATTTTATCAGCCAAACCCACTAACGGTGCCAGTTCCATCGATCCGTACAGCTTGATGATATCAACCTGACGACCTTGCTCAGCATAGTAACGCTTAGCAACATTGACGAACTTGGTTGCTACGCGCAAACGGCCAGTTGGCTCTGGTGTGTTAACGGGGCCGGCAGTCATCAGCTTGCACTTAGCAATCTGCAAGTCGAGCGGCTCATACAAACCCTGTCCACCGTACTCAAGCAAGACGTCTTTACCCGCAACACCTAAGTCAGCAGCGCCCAGCTCCACATAAGTGGGCACATCAGTGGCACGTACGATGAGTAAACGTACATCGTCACGTGTAGTGGTGATAATCAGTTTACGACTTTTTTCTATATCTTCGGTCGGAACAATACCAGCCTGCTCTAGGAGCGGCAGGGTATCATCCAGAATTCGACCTTTTGACAATGCAATAGTTAACATAATACTAGCCCGGTACTCGTCGGATTTTCGCACCAAGGAGTTGCATCTTTTCCTCGATACATTCGTAGCCGCGATCAATATGATAAATGCGGTCAATTAGGGTATCACCCTCGGTCATCAGAGCAGCAATCACCAAACTAGCTGATGCGCGTAAATCTGTGGCCATTACGGGTGCAGCTTTCAGCATCGGAATACCGGTGACAATCGCTGTGTTACCTTCAATTTGAATTTTCGCGCCCATACGCTGCATTTCTAATGCGTGCATAAAGCGGTTTTCAAAAATAGTTTCAATCACTGTACCCGTGCCTTCAGCCAATGCATTCAAGGCAATAAATTGCGCTTGCATATCGGTTGGAAACGCAGGATACGGCGCTGTGCGTACGCTGACAGCTTTTGGACGTTTACCATGCATATCCAGCGCAATCCAGTCTTCACCTGTGGTGATTTCTGCGCCCGCTTCTTGCAGCTTAGACAGTACAGCTTCAAGAATAGTTGGATCCGTATCCTTGAGTTTAACACGGCCACCTGTGACTGCAGCAGCCACTAGGTAAGTCCCTGTTTCAATACGGTCAGGCATTACTGTATAACGTGCACCACCTAACTTTTCGACGCCATCAATAATAATGGTATCAGTGCCTGCGCCTTGGATTTTCGCACCCATGGCAATCAAACAATTGGCTAAGTCGACAATTTCTGGCTCACGCGCAGCGTTCTCTAAAATGGTACGGCCTTTAGCTAAGGTCGCCGCCATCAGAATATTTTCGGTACCGGTTACGCTGACAATATCAAAGAAGAAGTTGCCACCGCGTAAACCGCCTTCTGGTGCTTTAGCTTTAATGTAGCCATCTTCAACAGTGATGGTTGCGCCCAGCGCTTCCAAACCACGGATATGTAAATCAACCGGACGTGAACCAATCGCACAACCACCGGGTAAAGCCACTTCAGCTTGACCAAAATGCGCAACCATTGGTCCAAGAACCAAAATCGACGCGCGCATGGTTTTAACTAAGTCATAAGGTGCAATCAGCGTTTTAATCGTACGTGGATCAATTTCTACACTGAGTTTCTCATCGATAACCGGCTCAATGCCCATGCGGCCAAACAGCTCAATCATCGTCGTAATATCGTGCAGGTGCGGTAAATTGCACACAGTCACTGGCGCGCTAGCCAATAAAGTTGCTGCAAGAATAGGCAGCGCAGCGTTTTTGGCGCCAGAAATACGAATTTCACCGTCTAGACGATGTCCTCCGCTAATAATTAGCTTATCCATTAGAGTCTCGTTTGGTTGTTTTAAGAGCGTTCGGCCCAAGCCGTGCGAGTATAAAATTTCATCGTAACAGCGTGGATACTACCATCAGCAATCCAAGGGTTAAGCACCCCATAAACCTGCTGTTGACGCTTCACAGGACTGAGTGCAGCTAAATCATCACTGATCATATTCAGCTGGAAATTACAGCCCTCGCCTTCAACTTCAACTTGTGTGTTCTCTAGTTTTTCTTCTAACAATTGTTTTACTGCGTCACCTTGCATACATAACCTCATCAACAACGACCAGCCTATTTGCGGTCGCTACATTAGCACTTATTCTGTCTGTGCTGCATATTCAGGATCAGGACTCGATGCCGAGAATCTCGGTCAAGCCACAGACTTGAGCAATCTTGCGCATATCTTCAGGGAGCTGGGTGAGCTCAATTGTTTTGCCGTACTGCTGGCCATCACGCATAAATGCCAACAGTAACGCCAAGCCCACACTACTCGATTTTTCTACAGCAGCGCAATTGACCTGCACTGCTGTGGCGGACGTTTTAGCAATCAGCGCCTTCCCCTGCTCACGTAAAGCAGGTCCGCTGGTATGATCCAGCACACCGCTGAGATGCAAAACACCTGCATCATCAATTCTCACTGCCGCCTGACTCACGCATCCTCCTGAGCGGCGCGTGTTTTAGCCACAGTTTCAACCCAATTATCAATCACGCGGTCAAGATTTTGACCATTGCGTTGCATCGCCTCAGCAAACTGATCACGGAATAGTTTACCTAAGTTAATACCGTTAATAATCACATTGCGCATACGCCATTCGTTTTCAATATTGACCATGGTGTACGACACAGGATAAATAACACCTTTTTTATCCTTAACTTCCATACGCACTTCACTGCGCTTAGGTCCTTGCGCGATACTGCCTGGCAATACACGGATGCCTTGATTATCGTACTCAAGTAATGCATTACCATAAAACTGCATCAGGCTGCGTTTAAAATTTTCTTGAAAACGCTGCATTTGCTCAGGTGTGGCACGACGTGAATAACGTACTGTCATCACGCTTTTAGAAATACCATCGGCATCAATCACCTGCCCTAAAATATTATCCATAGCATTATAGAAAGCAGTAGGATCAGTGCGGTATTTGTCTTTATTAAGCAGTAGATCAGCCAACAGTTTATTGGTGGTTTGCTCAACCACAGTATGCGCATCAGTTGCTGCAACGCTGACACCGGCAAAAGCTAAAAAAGTGAAGAACAAAGAATGACGTAACAGAGCCAACATAGTAATTAATCCTGATTAACAGTGTTCATTAAAAACTTACCAATCAGCTCTTCGAGTACCAAAGAGGATTGAGTATCGTAAATCACATCACCATCTTTTAAGACATCATCTTCGCCACCCACACTAAAGCTGATATATTTTTCCCCCAGTAAACCGGCGGTTAAAATTGAAGCGGTGCTATCAGTTGGCAGGTTATTAATACGCTTTTGCACTTCCATGGTGACTTTACCTGTGTAAGTTTCAGTGTCGAAATCAATCGCCACCACCTTACCCACAGTGACACCCGCCATAGTGACTTTAGCGCGTGTGGTCAGCCCAGCAATATTGTCAAAGTGAGCGGTCAATTTATAAGTGTCGGTGTTATTAGCCACGGTTAAGCCACTGACGCGTAAAGCCAATAACAATAACGCGAAAATACCTGCCAATAAAAACACACCCACACTAATCTCTACGGCGCGGATTCGCATCAGAAATCTCCAAACATTAAAGCAGTCAAAATAAAGTCCAAAGCCAACACCGCTAACGAGGCATACACCACGGTGCGCGTTGTGGCTCGGCTGATCCCTTCTGAGGTCGGCTCGCAATCATAGCCCTGGAATACCGCAATCCAAGTCACCACAAAAGCAAAGACCACACTCTTAATAACGCCATTGAGCACGTCATTATAAAAATCAACGCTGTTCACCATATTGCCCCAGTATGAGCCTTCATAAACGCCCAACCAGTCTACTGCGACCATCGCGCCGCCCCAAATACCCACCACTGAGAAAATCGCAGCCAGTAGCGGCATGGAAATAAAACCTGCCCAGAGGCGCGGTGCAATAATATATTTAAGTGGATCAACACCAATCATTTCTAAGCTGGATAACTGCTCGGTGGATTTCATATTACCGATTTCTGCAGTCAAGGCAGAACCGGCACGTCCAGCAAACAGTAGCGCAGTAACGACGGGCCCAAGTTCACGCAACAAAGTCAGCGCAACCATTTGTCCCACTGCTTGCTCAGAACCAAAATCAACCAGAATGCTATAGCCCTGCAGCGCCAGCACCATGCCGATAAATAAGCCTGAAACAATAATAATTGCCAGCGATAACACACCCACCGAGTACAACTGCTTAACCAGCAGATGAATACCGGTACCGGCGCCGCCACGACCAAGTAACACATGCCATAAAAAGATCAGCGAACGACCCATGGCTTGTAAAATATGCAGTCCAGAACGGCCAAATAAGGCTATACGATCCAGTAACGACTTGCGCGCCATTTAATGACCTCCTAATAAGTCGTCACTATAATCCGGTGCATCGAAGTGAAACGGCACCGGTCCATCAGGAATACCCTGCATAAACTGACGAATACGAGGATTCTCTGAATTCATCAATTCGTCAGGTTTGCCCTGTCCTAAAACTTGGCTATCACCCAGCACATATAAATAATCAGAAATACTCGCCGTTTCTGCCAGATCATGCGATACCACGATACTGGTGATACCCAGCGCATCGTTGAGTAAACGAATTAAACGCACCAATACGCCTTTAGCAATCGGGTCTTGGCCGACAAACGGCTCGTCATACAATAAAATATCGGGGTCTAAAGCAATCGCGCGCGCTAAGGCAACACGACGTTTCATTCCGCCGGATAATTCATCGGGCATCAATTCAATTGCACCGCGTAAACCTACCGCCTGCAACTTCATTAAGACAATATCGCGAATCATTTCTTCTGGCAGCTTGGTGTGCACACGCAATGGAAAAGCCACGTTCTCAAAGACATTTAAATCGGTGAAAAGTGCACCACTTTGAAATAAAACACCAAACTGTTTGCGCATCTCAAATAATTCACTGCGCGCTAAACTAGGTAAATTTTGGCCATTGACCACAACTTCACCTTTTTCAGGTTTCAGTTGTGCTGCCATCAAGCGTAATAATGTTGTTTTTCCGCAGCCCGAAGGCCCCATCACACCCGTGACTTTGCCACGTGGAAAGCGGATATCCACATTATCAAAAATTGTTCGTGAACCGCGTTTAAAGGTCAGGCCTTTTAACTCTACGGCGAAAGTATCGTCAACCGACATGCAAACTCCCGCTAAATAACAAAAAGGTGTTGGAATACGGAGTGTGCATACAGATGTTACGCATGCAGCAAACGGGGCAATATAGCATTGTCGGAGCTTACAACCCAATAGAGAAGCACAAGCGTGATGAAAAAAGAGAGCTCACTCACACAAACGCTGTAAACAACAAAGGCACCTGAGGTGCCTTTGTTGTCAATCAAGCACTGAACTTAACAATCAGTGTTGATGACCACCTTCACCGTGCACGTGACCGTGCTCGATTTCTTCTGCGCTGGCAGCACGCACGCTAATCACTTTAACTTTAAAGTTAAGCTGTTGGCCGGCCAACGGGTGGTTGCCATCAATAGTGACCTGGTCACCATCGATATCGCGAATGGTCACGACCTGCATACCACCATCGGGTGCTGAGGCATGAAACTGCATACCGACTTCTAACTCTTCAACACCTTCAAACATCTCACGACCTAGATTAGTGATCAGCTCAGCGCTGTACTCACCATAAGCGTCTTCAGGCTCAATACTGACTTCAAGCTCATCACCGACAGTCTTGCCAGCTAATGCGTTTTCTAAACCAGCAATAATATTGCCTGCACCATGTAAATAGACCAACGGCTCTGCACCAGCAGAACTGTCAATCACTTCACCAGCGTCGTTACTGAGCGTGTAGTCAATGGCGACAACATGTTGATTGGCGATCAGCATAAAATAAAAACCTTTATCAAATTGAATGAAAGCGAAAGTTTACCTGCACATGCGCGGTAATGCGACTTTAGAATAAATAGACCAATGCCGACTTGACCTGACTCCACTTAGCACCCGAAGATTGGGATACTTTATAAATGATGCTTATTTTTTATTTCGATTATTCGATTGCATCCAACACTTTCTCTATTTTAAAAGGATCTCTCATGGCGTCTCGTAATGTATTGGTTATCAACTGCGGCAGCTCGTCTATTAAATTCGCCTTAGTCAACGAAGATAAAGATGAGTTTTTAATTCAAGGTTTAGCTGAACGCTTAGGCAGCAGCGAAGCCGTTTTAAATTGGCAGCTGGGCGATGAAAAACATGTTGCACAATTACATGGCGCTGATCATAAAGATGCCTTTGCACGTCTTTTACCTTTAGTACAGAAAGCCAGCCACGGTAAGTTAACCGGCATTGGTCACCGTGTTGTTCATGGTGGCGCACATTTCACTAAAGCCTCTGCTCTGAATCGTGAAGTCATTGATGTGATTCGCAGCGCTGCGGTATTAGCTCCTCTGCACAACCCCGCCGGTTTAATTGGTATTGAAGCGGCCATGTCGCTCTACCCTGACCTCACGCAAGTGGCTGTGTTTGATACTGCCTTCCACCAGACTATGCCAGAACATGCGTACCGCTATGCAGTGCCTGAACATTTGTATACCGATCACCATGTGCGCCGCTATGGTTTCCATGGTACCAGTCATATGTATGTGAGCCGTAAAGCGGCCTCTATGACTGGTTTACCTGTTGAAGACAGCAGCTGGTTAGTGGCTCACTTAGGCAATGGTTGCTCAACCTGCGCCGTAGTTAACGGTGAAAGTTTAGATACCAGCATGGGCTTAACGCCACTGGAAGGCTTAGTAATGGGTACGCGCAGCGGTGATGTTGATCCAAGCCTGCACAATTACTTATCACGCACGCTAGGCTGGGATATTCAGCGCATTGAAAACGTTTTAACTAAAGAAAGTGGCTTGCTTGGTTTATCAGGCCTATCCAATGATATGCGTACTCTCATCGAAGCCAGCAAAAAAGGTGATGAGCGTGCCACATTGGCCATTGAAGTATTCTGTTATCGTTTAGCTAAATCATTGGCCGGTATGGCCTGTGCTTTGCCGACACTGGATGGTCTGATCTTCACTGGCGGTATCGGTGAAAACGCCAACTTAGTGCGCAGCAAAACCTTAGAACATATGCGTTTATTTAACTTTAAGTTAGACGAAGAAGCGAATGCTCAGTGCGTACGCGGCGTAAGCGGTACTATCAGCGCTGAAAATCATCCGCGTGTATTGGTTGTACCGACCAACGAAGAACGCCAAATTGCCGTTGAAACCCTAGCTTTAATCGACGCAAACGCTTAATAGAGGACACTTGATTCATGCACACTTTTCTACTTGCCCCCACAGGATTTGGTGTTGGTTTATCGTCAGTGAGCTTAGGTGTTGTGCAAACGCTTTTGCGTTCTGGCTTAAAAGTCGGTTTTTTCAAACCGATTGCCCAGCCACACTCTGACGACACAGGCCCAGAGCGCTCAAGTGCTCTAATGGAAGCCGCTCATGGTATTCGCCAACCTAAAGCACTGTCTTTAGCTTATGTTGAGCGCATGATTGGTAATGGCCAACTGGATGAACTGATGGAAGAAATCGTCAGTATGCACCAGCAAATCCAAGCAGAATACGACATTATTATTGTTGAAGGTATGACGCCATCACGCCAAGCCAATTACGCTGAGCGCATCAACGTCCACCTTGCAAAAACCATGGACGCTGAAGTTATTTTAGTCAGCGCGCCTGACAGCGATGATCTGAATGTGCTGTCCGACCGCATTGAAATGCAAGCGCAACTGTTTGGCGGCACCAAAGATCCTAAAGTATTGGGTGTGATCATCAACAAAGTTGACGACGCCCCTATCAATGGTTTTATCGAACGTTTAAAAAGCCATTTACCGGCACTGCGCAAAGGCGATCTGCATCTGATTGGCTGCATTGCCAAAAACGAAGAGCTGAATCATGCGCGCACCAGTGATTTTGCTGAGCTGATCAAAGCTAAAGTGCATAACACCGGTGACATTGAACAGCGTCGTGTGCAGAAAGTAATTCTATGCTCACGCACTGTGGCTAATATCGTACCTTTGCTGCAACCCGGCGTATTAGTGGTCTGCCCAGGTGACCGTGACGATATCATTTTAGCCACCAGCTTGGCTGAAATGAACGGCGTGCTCTTGGCAGGCTTACTGCTGACCGGCGACCTGACTCCAAACCCAAGCATTATGGATATTGGTGAGCGTGCGTTAAAAGGCAATTTACCGGTGATGAGCGTACCGACTGGCTCATACGATACGGCTTACAACCTGACTCGCCTATACAAAGGCATTCCAATCAGTGATACCGAGCGTGCTAAAGCGGTCACTGATTATATTGCCGGTCAATTGGATCAAGAGTGGTTAGCAGCCCGCTGCCAGACCACCCGTCAGCTGCTGTTGTCACCACCTGCGTTCCGTCACCAATTGGTTAAACGTGCGCAAGCTGCTAATAAGCGTATTGTTCTGCCAGAAGGTAATGAGCCGCGCACCATTCAAGCGGCAGCGATTTGCCAGAAGCGTGGTATTGCACGTTGCGTGCTGCTCGCTAAGCCTGATGAAGTGCATGCGATTGCTAAAGCACAAGGTATTGATTTACCGGCTGATTTGGAAATTATTGATCCAGAATCCATCCGTCAGCGCTTTATCGCACCGATGGTTGAGCTGCGTAAAGATAAAGGTTTAACCGCGCAACTTGCTGCAGTTCAATTGGAAGACACTGTGGTGTTAGCCACGATGATGTTGGCTGAAGACGAAGTGGACGGTTTGGTTTCTGGCGCAGTACACACTACGGCCAGCACTATCCGCCCTGCTCTGCAGTTACTTAAAACTGCACCGGGCTACAACTTAGTCTCATCGGTATTCTTTATGCTGCTGCCTGACCAAGTATTGGTTTACGGTGACTGCGCAGTGAATCCTGATCCAAATGCCACGCAACTGGCTGAGATTGCTCTGCAAAGTGCTGAATCAGCGCAAGCCTTCGGTATTGATCCGCGCGTAGCCATGATCAGTTACTCAACCGGCGATTCAGGTACCGGTGCAGAAGTGGAAAAAGTACGTGAGGCGACTCGTATTGCGCGTGAGCGTAATCCTAATATGCCAATCGACGGTCCACTGCAATATGACGCAGCCAGTATCGAAAGCGTAGGCCGCTCAAAAGCGCCTGATAGCCTAGTTGCCGGTCGCGCGACGGTGTTTATCTTCCCAGACTTGAACACCGGTAACACCACCTACAAAGCCGTACAGCGCAGCGCTAACGTGATCAGCGTGGGTCCAATGCTGCAAGGCTTACGCAAGCCTGTGAACGACCTATCACGCGGCGCATTAGTCGATGATATTGTCTTCACCATCGCGTTAACAGCCATCCAAGCTGCTAACCAAGCTCAGTAATACTGATATTAAGGGTCACTGCCGCAGCCAGCGCGGTGACTCTTAAGCCTGACGTAACACTTGCACTCCCCCGCTGAAACGATAACCATACCCAGACAACACTATATTTCTGCTGCGCTAGACGCATTGTTTTGAGGTATCGCTTTATGCTGCACCCTCTTCCGCACCTGTTACGGGGCATCATTGCCTCATTGCTACTGCTGCTCAACACTCTATTTTGGTGTTGGCCGCTGTTTATATTTGCCTTACTCAAAGCTGTCCTGCCCTCTGCACCCATTCAGCGCAGCTTGCGCTTTGCCATGCATTGGATCGCCGAGTCGTGGATTGCCGTCAACTCCTTTTGGATGCGCTTAGTGCAGCCGATTGAGTGGGATATTGAAGGTTTAGAAAAACTTGATCTCACCCACTCTTGGTTAGTCACCAGTAATCACCAAAGCTGGGTGGATATTCTTGCGTTGCAATACCAATTCAATCGTCGCCTGCCATTCTTGAAATTCTTTTTAAAAAAAGAATTGATTTGGGTACCGGTGATTGGTCTGTGCTGGTGGGCGCTGGAATTTCCCTTTATGAAGCGCTACAGCAAAGCCTATTTAGCCAAGCATCCAGAAAAGCAGGGTCAAGATTTAGCCACCACGCGCAAAGCCTGTGAGCGCTATAAAACCAACCCCGTCTCAGTGTTTAATTTTCTCGAAGGCACGCGCTTTACTCACGAAAAGCATGATCAGCAAGCATCACCCTTTGAGCATTTACTCAAACCTAAAGCCGGCGGTATTGCTTTTGTACTGGATGCCATGGGCGAGCAACTGCACGGCTTAGTCAACGTCACTATATATTACCCTCAAGGTAAACCGACACTCTGGGATCTGCTCAGTGGGCAGATTAAACGTATCGTGATGCGCATTGAAATCACCCCGATCCCACAGCAGTTTATCGGCAAAAGTTATGATCAAGATCTGGACTACCGCGCCGAGTTCCAAAACTGGGTCAATCAGATGTGGCAGGAGAAAGATCAGCAACTCGCTCAACTGATCATCACTGAACGTAGCAAGCCCCCTCTTTAAATAAGACATTGCCACCATAGTCGATAGCGCGCGACTGTTCGTTTAGCAGCGATGCGCGCTATACTTACCGGATTCTTAAAATATCTGCGCTGTGTGCTAAGCCTGTTTTAGCGCACACACTGTTGATTGATCCACACCGAGACTGCTGGTTAAAAGCACTTGATGTTCCCGCCCATAGAGGAGCGTTTCATGACCGTTATTAAGCAAGATGATGTCATTCAAAGCGTAGCCGACGCTTTACAGTTTATTTCTTATTACCACCCGCTCGACTTTATTGAAGCGATGCATGAAGCCTACTTGCGTGAAGAATCCGCATCAGCTAAAGATGCCATCGCGCAAATCCTGATCAACTCACGTATGAGCGCCACTGGACACCGTCCATTATGCCAAGACACCGGTATCGTTACCGTGTTTGTCCGCGTGGGTATGGACGTGCGCTGGGATGGCGCGACCATGGGCGTTGAGGACATGATCAACGAAGGTGTGCGTCGTGCTTACAACTTGCCAGAGAACATCCTGCGCGCATCAATTTTAGCTGACCCAGCCGGTGCGCGTCGCAACACTAAAGACAACACGCCAGCTGTGATTCACTACTCGATTGTTCCAGGTAACACGGTTGAGTTTGATGTGGCAGCCAAAGGCGGCGGCTCAGAAAACAAAGCTAAAATGGCCATGCTCAATCCATCTGACTCAATCGTTGATTGGGTACTGGAAACGCTTCCAGAAATGGGTGCGGGCTGGTGTCCACCGGGTATGCTGGGTATAGGTATCGGTGGTACTGCTGAAAAAGCTGCAGTGATGGCTAAAGAAGTGCTGATGGAATCCATTGATATCCACGAACTGCAAGCCCGCGGCGCACAAAACCGTGTTGAAGAACTGCGTTTAGAGCTGTTTGAAAAAGTCAATCAGCTGGGTATTGGTGCTCAAGGTTTAGGCGGTTTAACCACCGTACTTGATGTGAAAATCATGGACTACCCAACCCACGCTGCGTCTTTACCGGTGTGCATGATTCCAAACTGCGCCGCCACCCGTCACGCACACTTTGTGCTGGATGGTTCAGGCCCTGCAGTACTGGAAGCACCACCGCTGGATGCATTCCCAGATATCGTTTGGGAAGCGGGCCCAACTGCACGTCGCGTTAACCTCGATACGCTGACACCCGAAGACGTACAGAGCTGGAAACCCGGCGAAACTGTTCTACTGAACGGTAAAATGCTCACCGGTCGCGACGCTGCGCACAAACGCATGGTTGATATGCTCAACAATGGTGAAGAATTACCCGTTGATCTTAAAGGTCGTTTTATCTACTACGTTGGCCCTGTTGATCCAGTGCGCGACGAAGTTGTTGGACCTGCTGGCCCAACAACCGCTACACGTATGGATAAGTTCACCCGTCAAATCCTTGAAAGCACAGGCTTGCTGGGTATGATTGGTAAATCTGAGCGCGGCCCGATTGCTATTGAAGCGATTAAAGATAACAAAGCCGTGTATCTGATGGCTGTGGGTGGCGCAGCCTACTTAGTGGCTCAAGCGATTAAGAAATCACGCGTTGTGGCTTTTGCTGAGTTGGGTATGGAAGCCATCTACGAGTTTGAAGTGAAAGATATGCCAGTGACTGTGGCTGTCGACACCCTTGGTGAGTCTGTGCATATCACCGGACCTGCTCTGTGGAAGAAAAAGATTGCTGAAAGCTTAGCGGTTGAGATCCAATAACCTTAAGCCTCTATAAGATCTATCTAGGCCGAGACTCAGCTCTCGGCCTTTTTGTTTATTGCTAACCGTCTACCCCTAACCCAACCATTGCATCTGGGTCTAGACCTCAACCTTTGTGAGCTCCGCGTGGCCAATCGTCGTTACAGCTGCATTGCTTTAAGCAATCCAAAATCCCCCACCAATGTGGGCTCCATTATGCGTGCCGCCGGTTGCTATGGCGTCAACAGCGTCTTTTATACCGGGACGCGCTACGATCGAGCTAAAGATTTTATTACCGACACCAAAAAAGTACACCAAGATATTCCGCTGATCAATATTGATGATCTGCGCAAAATCTTGCCGCTGGGCTGCACGCCTGTGGCAATAGAATTAGTCGAAGGTGCTCGCCCACTACCTGAATACACTCACCCTGATCGAGCGCTGTATATTTTTGGACCTGAAGATGGCTCATTGGATCAAGAGATTCGTGACTGGTGCACCGATGTGGTTTATATACCCACTCACGGCTGTATGAATTTAGCCGCCACCGTCAATGTGGTGCTCTATGACCGCTTAGCTAAAGGATTAAACACTAAGTCAGGGCCGCTGTTTAAGTAACTTTTGAATATTTCTGAAGTGATCATAGGCAAATAAAGCGCAATAAAAAACGGCTTGAGAGCAGCGTATTTCAACACCACCCTCAAACCGTTTATTTAGCAGCAGAAATTACAGCTTACGATGAAACTCAGCAATTTCTTCTTCTGCTTTTTCTTTGGTCAAACCATAACGCTCTTGTAGTTTACCGGCTAGATATTGGCTATGGCCTTCAACCACATCCAGATCATCATTGGTCAGCTTGCCCCAGCGCGTTTGCACTTGGCCTTTAAGCTGTTTCCATTTACCTTCAAAAATATCCGTATTCATAAATCACCTTTTATATTAAAAATATATTTCTTAAACTCAATATTTTGTGTGCTTAGTTTCTGGTTTTCAAACCTTGCGCAGCAACACCTTGAACGCCTTTGATTTCTTTGGCTGTAGCAATGGCTAAATCTCGTTCAACTGCCGTGGGTACTTCGCCAGATAGGGCAACAACACCATCAACCGTTTCAACTTGAATCAGCAAGCCACTAATATTAGTGTTGCTTAAAAAAACTGATTTCACTTTACTGGTGATCCAGCTATCGGAAATAACTTCCTGAGCTTGCGTCACCGTTTCATTGGCAACAGCGTGGGTCAGTGGCATACCTAAAAGAGCTGTTAAAACAACAAGCCCTGTGAACTTACGAGTTGATATTTTCATTATTATAGACTCCATGTGCAGGTGAAGAAATAAATTTAACTTACTGACTACACACTAAGTAGAGGGCAATTCTGAGCTTTAGTTCAACTCGATCGATAAACTGTCACATTGTTTTTTTAACCACTTTAGGAAATTTACGCAGTCGCCAAGCCGGCCATAACGCTAATAAAAAAGCCAAACCTAACACCATAAAAGTGCGTTCAAAAGCGATACTTTCTGCAGCAAAATCACCGCCCAACGACTGGTGCTGCCATTCCAAAAACACGGTTAATAAGTTAATCCCAAATGCGCCGCCCAATTGGCGCACAAAGGTCACCGCACCCGCGCCATAGGGCAATTCATCCACAGTCAGACTGTCGAGTGATGCGGTACTCAGTGCCGGCATAATTAAACCCAGACCTAAACGCCCTAGCGAAGCAATAATACACAGCCAGAGAAAGCCGCTGCTCGCACCCCAGATCCCATACCACAGTGCTGAAAATGCAAACAAAATCAAGCCTGCACATAATAACCACACAATCGCAATACGATCACATAACCAGCCACTGGCAAAGGACGCTAAGCCTAAAAAAATACCTGCGGGCAACAATAAAACGCCGGCATGGCCTGCACTATAACCGCTGATGGTTTGTAAAAATAAAGGAATCAAATAAGTTGAGCCATACAGCCCCAAACCCATCGCCAGCGCCACCCAACTCGCACGTCGAAACGGGGCTAAGCGCCACAGTCGCAACGACAAAATAGGTTTTTTACTTTTTAGCGTACGCTGGAAAAACAATACACTGCAGACCAAAGTGATCAGCGCCAAAGCAGTCACCCGCCAATCACCTAAACTGGAGCGCTGTGCTTCTGAGATCGCCGCCAGTCCAGCAAAAATAGCTACAGTTAGCATCACAAAGGAAAATACATCCAAGCGTTTCGCTTTAGGGTTTCCCTCATCGGGTAATAGCCAGTGTCCTGCTACCATCAGTACAAAACATACAGGCAAGGGCAACCAAAACGCCGACATCCAACCAAAGTGGTCAATCAAGTAACCACCCACCGTTGGACCCACGCTGGGCGCAATCATTAAACCCAAACCATAGACACCTAGCGCCGCACCACGCCCACCACCGGCATACACACGGAAAATCAACACTGTCGCAAGCGGTTGAATAATTCCCGCAGAAGCACCTTGCAGAATACGCAGAACAATCAAATGCCAACCTTCAGTGGCCATCAGCGCAGCAATTGAACACACAACAAATAGGCCAATACTGACCTGCACAGTCAGCCGTGAACCAAACTTAGCTTGCGCCCAAGCCGCCAATAACAAACCTGAAGTCATCGCCGCTAAAAAGCCCGTCGCCAGCCATTGCGCCATGGGCCGACCCATGGCAAATTCATCCATAATCGCTGGTAAGGCAACGTTAATACTGGTCGACGACAGCACCATCACCATACTGCCCAGCATTAATACGCCTAATAGCCAGATACGATACAGCGCACCAAAACGTGCATTTAAACTGGCAAGATCACGTTTCATAAGTTTTTTCTAAATTAGCCAACATCCGCGTATGAACCGCTTGGCACTGTTGAAGGTCGTGTTCAGAAATACCAGCAAACACTTGACGACGTAATTGAGCAGCAATGCTTTCAATTTTTTCGATAAGGTCTAATGCGATTGATGTTAAAGCGATTTTTTTAACGCGGCGATCATCTTGATCAATGTGACGCTCAATCAATTGCTGCGCTTGTAGCGCATCCAGCAGTCGAGCCAAAGTAGGGTTTTCAACACCTAAACTGCAGGCCAACTCACCTTGCGTGAGCTGCTCTTTAGCACGTGCCACATGTAGTAAAACAAGCCAACGGGCTTGTGATAACCCCAGGTCAGCTAAGCGCCGATCCAACTCTGCGCGCCACGCTCGCGATAAATGCGTGAGTTGCATTCCAAAGCGGTGCTGTTCGTACATGGCTACGCAGTCTCCAAGCTATTATTTAGCTGACTAAGTATACCAATTTTACAACAAGCTGCTAGGACAGAACCTGCGCCTTATGTCGCATAAGGCGCGCGGCAAGGATAAATTACTTAATTACAGTACGCGCGGCTTCTAAATAAGCAGGGCCTGCTTTTTTCAGATCATCGCGATTAAAGGTCTCTGAAGCTACGTGCACTTTTTCAAGGGTCTCGGCCAGCTCTTCTAAATCAGTATTGATTTTCTCTAGAGCGTTCTCAAGTGTGTAAGTCAATTCATGAATGGCAACCAAGTCAGCATTGCTTAACTCTCCGCTCAAAGCTTTTTCAAGACGGTTATTGTATTCAGAAAAGTTAGTCACTGCAGTTTGCAGATCTGGCGCGGCTAAGCCTTTAAAGTGATCAGGACGTTCATCTGCAAAAGCACCACCGGCAACGGCAAGACTGACTGCTAATACTGCACCTTTAATTACATTTCTCATGAGTTTTCCTTGCATAAATTTGTATGTGGCAGCAAATTTAGCAGAGCCTTATGCAAATAGCAACAGTTATCATTAGCGTTGCCGGTACAACGTACAAAATAAATAATCTGCAAAATAAACCGTCAGAAAACTCACTATCCAGACAAAAAAATACCCCGAACCAGTCGGGGTATTTTTAGCATGATGATCAACAACTCATCACAGTGTTACATTTTAGTGATCTTGCGCACCAGAGCGACCGATACCTGTCTGACTACGTACAGTCAGTGCAGTAAATGCATCACGCTCTTTAACAGCACGTGCACTCTTATCAGTGACTGAGAAGAACCAGATCGTAAGGAACGCTAACGGGATCGAGAAGATACCAGGGTTAGGGAACGGAGTAATTGCTTCAGCGTTACCGAATACATCAACCCAAACCGTCTTACTCAGAACAACCCACAGTGTTGCAAAGACTAAGCCTAAGAAACCACCGATGGTTGCGCCACGAGTTGTACAACCGCGCCATGAGATCGACAGAACCAGTACTGGGAAGTTAGCACTTGCTGCAATAGCGAACGCCAAACCAACCATGAAGGCAACGTTTTGATCTTCAAAGATAATACCGAGCAGTACTGCCAAGACACCGAGTACAAGAATAGAGATCTTAGAAATCTTCATTTCTTGCTTTTCAGTTGAACGACCACGTGCAATCACGTTGGCGTACAAGTCGTGCGCAATGGCTGCAGCACCGGCCAGAGCCAGACCTGCTACTACTGCAACGATGGTTGCGAAAGTTACCGCCGCCATAAAGCCTAACAGTAAGCTACCACCCACAGCATTCGACAGGTGTACTGCCGCCATGTTGGTACCACCAATCAAGTCTTTAAGCATATTGAAGCTACCATCAGCCGCAACGTTAAAGTACTCAGGGTGACGCACAAGCAGAGCAACCGCACCGAAACCAATGATAAAGGTTAACAGGTAGAAGTAACCGATAAAGCTACTTGCCCAGATCACAGACTTACGTGCTTCTTTTGCACTGGATACGGTGAAAAAGCGCATTAGAATGTGTGGCAGACCCGCAGTACCAAACGCCAGAGCTAAACCAAGTGACAGTGCGTTCAGTGGGTTACCACTGACTAGAGCACCCGGAGCGACTAAGCTTGCGCCAGACGGGTGAACTTTAACTGCTTCAGCCAACAACGTATCTGGGTTCCAGTTAAACGCCATCAACACCAGAGCGGCTAACAAGGTACCACCCGCAAGCATCAGTACCGCTTTAATGATTTGTACCCACGTGGTAGCAGTCATACCGCCAAAGAACACGTAGATCATCATTAAGGCACCGATAATGATCACTGAGATTTTATACTCGAGACCAAATAGCAGCACGATTAACTTACCAGCACCCACCATTTGCGCGATCAGGTACAGAGCAATAATTAACAGTGAAGCACTCGCTGCAAGAACACGCATTGGTGTCTGCTCTAAGCGGAACGCAGTTACGTCAGCGAAGTTAAAGCGACCGAGGTTACGTAAACGCTCAGCAACTAAGAACATCACTACTGGCCAGCCAAAGAGGAAACCAATGGCGTAGATGATGCCGTCAAAACCACTGACATATACCATTCCAGCGATACCGAGGAATGATGCTGCAGAAATATAGTCACCAGCAATGGCTAAACCATTCTGGAAACCAGTAATACCACCACCAGCAGTATAGAAGTCAGATGTGGTTTGCGTTTTACGCGCAGCCCACCAGGTAATCACCATGGTGCCGGCAATAAACACCAAGAACATCACAATGGCGGATGGCTCCGCTTTCCCAGTTGCTGCAAAAGCAGGCGTAGCGAACAGAGACAGTAGAGATGTACTTAAGAGAAATTTTTTCATTCTACGTCCCTCACAATCGCTTCTAGCAGTGGATCGAAAGTCTTATTTGAGACGTAGGTATACAGAGCAATCATAATGACCGCGCTAAACACAACTAAAATACCTGTCAATACACCCACACTCATGGTCCAACCAGCACCAATTGGCTGTGCAAAGACTTCTGGCATAAACGCCAAGGTCAGGATAAATCCAGAGTAGATCACTAACGCGACAGCAAAAAACGACATACTAATCCGAGTGCGACGCTGTACAAGCTCCGCATATTTTGGGTGCTTAAGCACCTTTTCTACAATTGTATCTTGCATTCTATTTCTCCTACCCTACCGAGCATACCCAGCGAGCGTATTTTATTGTTATCACTTACATGCAGGAATCAAGCAACACACTGTGTTGCTGGGTATTGAACGTGTACATTTATTGTGATTTTTATATTCTTCTCTAATCTCATCGCTTGGTGTCATTATAAATCACGCCAAAATCTGAAGTAGACGCTTAGAACGTTCTCCCTAGAAAAAGAGATCATATCCAGCACTGCACAGAAATCTGCCCAACGCTGCATACATAGGTTGCTAATGTAAAGATTATGACGCGAAGGAACAGACTACCTTGGTCTAAAATCAGACTAATGTCTCAATGAAAACAATGATTTAGGCGTAAAAAGCAGAAAAAAACAGAATTGTCAGACAAGAAATAATACACAGCCCCAGTGCCGAGTTTATTTTCAGCACTGGGGTTGCAGTTATTGCAAATAGATCAGTAGATTTTTTACGTCCTGAAGCGACTCAACATATCTTGCAAAGCACTCGCCAAGCGCGCCACTTCGTGACTGGCTTCTGTAGTTTGCATCGCCCCTTCAGTGGTTTCACTGGTGAGATCGTTAATCGCCACCACTGAACGTGTGATCTCCTCACTGACCGCGCTCTGCTCTTCTGCAGCACTGGCAATTTGCACGTTCATATCATTAATGGTGTTAATCGCACTCACAATAGACTCTAAGCATGCCGTGGTTTTTAGCGTTTGCTCAACACCGGCACGTGCCTGCACACGACCTGTCTCCATTGCTTCAACGGCTTGCGCGGCACCACTTTGCAAACGCTCCACCATGTCGTTGATTTCCTGCGTAGATTTCTGCGTGCGCGAAGCTAGAGTACGCACCTCATCAGCCACCACCGCAAAGCCGCGCCCTGCTTCACCGGCACGAGCCGCTTCAATGGCCGCATTGAGCGCCAGCAAGTTGGTTTGGTCGGCAATGCTACGAATCACATCGAGCACACTACCAATATCTTCACTGTCTTTGGCTAATGCTTCAATCACACGAGTCGCGCTTTCAACGCCCGATGCCAAGCTCTCGATAGCTTCAATGGTCTGCAGCGACACATCGCGCCCTACACTGGCTTCCTGATCCGCATGACGCGCAGCATCGGCTGCTAAGCTCGCACTGCGTGCCACTTCACTGGCCGTGGCATGCATTTCATTCATGGCTGTAGCCACTTGTGAGATTTCATTTTGCTGCTGATGCATGCTTTCACTGGTTTTCACCGTGATCACTGATGTTTGCTCGCTGGCCGCAGCTAATTGCTCAGCAGAACGATCCACATCATGCAATGCGGTTTGGAAACGCTCACTCATATCATTAAAGGCAATCGCCACATCACGCAGCTCATCATGGCCTTGATAATTAACACGCACGGTCGTATCGCCTGAAGCCAGTCGCTCCGACGCTTCACGCAATAATTTAACTGCGCGCTGGATGCTAGTAATCACTCGAATTGCTAAAAGAATCATAATCGAGCCACCCAAAAGCATCACTACAGCAAACAACTTGATTGCTTGCTGATAGCGCTGTTCACCTTGGTTGTACTCATCTTGCGCATGCTGCATTAAGTTATCGCTGAGCTGAGTCATCGACGCACGCACTTTATGAATAGAGGGGTTCACTTTGGTTAAGATCATCTGATTGGCGTAATGGTAATTACCACCAACAATAGCCTGTATCACAGGATCAACACCCTGAGTACGCAGCTGCTTAATATCTGCAAGTAGACTATCTAGCAACTGCTGCTCGGTGGCAGCAAAGTGAATCGCACCCAGCGTCTTCCAACCTTGCTGGTTACGCTCCTGGCCTTGTTTAATCGCATTAATATGCTGATTAACAGGATGATCATGCAGCGCCAAAAAAGAAGAATCAGGCGCATGCTGCAATGCTAAAAGCAGCTCAGCACGTGAGCCATTGATATCCGCATAAATAGTATCCAGTACTTTTACCGGAACCATTTTTTCTTGATACACATCTCTAAGTGATTGATTGAGAGTATTCATACCCGTCAAACCCACGGCACCAACCAATACAAAAAGTAAAAAAGCGATGCCCGTTAATAGGGTCAGGCGCGCTTTAAAAGATATTTTATTGAGCATGCAATTTTTCCTTAGCCGCGGTCTTGCAGCCCATCAATTCAATTTTTAAAGTGAGAACATCATTCAACATAGCGTCAGCTGAGTATATCGACCCACCCGCTGTGGCACTATGCCTCTATTGCATTAACGCGTCATAACGTCATATTTTCGTGCTAAATCTGTACTTTTTGAGTATTTGAGCCAAGAACTCATAGCCTTAGATCAAAAAGAACTTAAAGAAGCTGAAAATGCGACTTGTACGCTATATCGACCTGCACGATAATAAGCATCTTCTTATTAACGGTTGATCCACACTATTAGCCATGAGCGAACTCTTACTTATTGTGGTCAGTGCCATTTTAGTGAATAACTTTGTGCTGGTTCAGTTTCTTGGCTTATGCCCTTTTATGGGCGTCTCCAAAAAAGTTGAAACAGCCATTGGTTTATCACTGGCCACAACATTTGTCCTGACCCTAGCGTCTATTTGCAGCTACCTTGTTCAGCAATATATTCTCAAGCCATTTGATCTTGAGTTTCTGCGCACCATCAGTTTTATTTTAGTGATTGCCGTGGTCGTTCAGTTCACCGAAATGGTGGTCAATAAAACTAGCCCCATGCTCTATCGCGTGCTTGGAATCTTTCTACCGCTGATCACTACCAACTGTATCGTCCTCGGCGTGGCAATCTTGAATGCAAATCGCAGTGAATACACCTTTATTCAAGCCAGTGTGAACGGCTTTGCCGCAGGCATTGGTTTTTCATTAGTGTTAGTGCTGTTTGCCGCTATGCGTGAGCGTATTGCTATCGCAGATGTACCTAAACCTTTCCAAGGTGCGGCGATTGGTATGCTCACCGCTGGACTGATGTCATTAGCCTTTATGGGCTTTAGTGGTTTGATCAAGTTATGAATATGGTCTTGATTGCCGTCGCTGCGCTGGTTGCCTTAAGTTTAGTGTTCGGCGCTATTTTGGGCTTTGCTGCCGTGCGCTTTCGCGTGGAAGGCAACCCGATTGCCGAGCAAATTAATGCTCTGCTACCACAAACCCAGTGTGGCCAGTGCGGTTACCCAGGCTGCAAGCCTTATGCAGAGGCCATTGCTGCAGGCGATAAAATCAATAAGTGCCCCCCCGGTGGTGAAGCAACCATTCAAGCCTTAGCTGAATTACTTGATATTGAGCCTGAACCGCTGGACGCCGTCGAAGGCGAAAAGCCACAAATGGTAGCCTTTATTCGTGAAGCAGAATGCATTGGCTGTACTAAATGTATTCAAGCCTGCCCGGTCGATGCGATTTTAGGCGCAGCTAAACAAATGCACACCGTGATTGCCAGCGAATGCACCGGTTGCGATCTGTGCGTAGAACCTTGCCCCGTGGACTGTATTGATATGATTCCAGTCGCCAGCACCTTACGCACTTGGAAATGGGATCACCCTCTACCACCCGGCAGCTTGATTGCCACGGATCGGGGGTCTGAAGCATGAGCACTTGGCTTATTCATCCGCTGCATGGCGGCGTACACCCTCCACAGTGTAAAACGCTATCCAATCAGCAACCGATCCATAGCGCGCCATTACCTAAACAGTTAATTGTGCCGTTGCTGCAACATATCGGCAGCAGAACAGAAGCGCTGGTTAATGTTGGCGATCAGGTGCTAAAAGGCCAATTGATTGCTGATTCCAACAGCCGGATTAGCGCTGCCGTACATGCGCCGAGCTCGGGCACTGTCAGTTTTATTGGCCCGCAGCCCTACCCGCATGTGTCTGGACAGTTACTGGATGCCATTGTCATTGATACCGATGGTTTAGACGCATGGTGTCCGCTTGAGCCTGTGATTGATTTTACCCAAGCTACAGCCGCTGAGTTATTAGCTAAAGTACGCCAAGCCGGTATCAGTGGTTTAGGCGGTGCAGGTTTCCCTACTGCGATTAAGCTGACACCTAAAGCTGATCAGCCGATTACAACGCTGATTATCAATGGCACTGAGTGCGAGCCTTATATCACCGCTGATGACGTGTTGATGCGTGAAAAAGCCACGCAACTGATGATCGGCATCGATATTGTCGTACATCTGCTGCAACCTGAGCAGGTACTGATTGCCATTGAAGACAATAAGCCTGAAGCACTTGCAGCTGTGCGTCAGGCGCTTGATTCACGCACCTACCATGTGATTGCTCTGCCGACGATTTACCCGTCCGGCGGTGAGCGCCAGCTGATTCAGATATTAATGGGGCAAGAAGTCCCTGCTAATAAACTGCCTGCAGAACTGGGTATTTTATGCCAAAACGTCGGTACCATTGTTGCCGTGCACGATGCGATTATTGCAGGTCAGCCGCTGATCTCTCGCATTACCACGCTGACAGGGCAAGCTTTAGCTCAGCCGATGAATGTCGAGTGTTTAATTGGTACGCCCGCCGCTGATTTACTTGAGTTTGCAGGCTTACAACAAAACAAACTGAGCCGACTGATTGTCGGCGGTCCAATGATGGGCTTTACTTTGCCGTCACTGCAAGCGCCTATTATTAAGACCTGCAACTGCCTCTTAGCTGCTACCGACGCTGAATTACCACCGCCGCCACCGGCGATGCCCTGTATTCGCTGCGGTGACTGTGCGGAAGTCTGCCCGGCGAATTTATTACCTCAGCAACTGCATTTTTATGCGCTCGGCGATGACCATGAGCAGCTGCAAGCTCATAACTTATTTGACTGCATTGAATGCGGTGCCTGCGCCTATGTCTGTCCATCGAGTATTCCTTTAGTGCAGTATTACCGCTCAGCTAAAGCCGATATTCGTGAGCAAGAGCAAAAGCTGATCAAAGCTGATCATGCCAAAGAACGCTTTGAATTCCGCCAAGAACGCTTACGTTTGGAAGACGAGCGTAAAGAAGCCGAGCGTAAAGCACGCGCAGAACGTCTAGCTAAATCCAAAGCAGAGCAAGCGAAAAAAACAGCACTAGCTGATGCTGCGGGTGTTCAAGCCGCCGCATCCGACGATGAGATTAAGCGCTTAAAGATTGGCGCGAGTATGGCGCAAGTGGCGCTGCGTAAAGCACAAAAGCAGTTGGACGTGCACGGCACCGACGAGCTTAAAGCCCAAGTTGAGCAACTGACAGTAGGCGCTGCACAAGCCAAACAGGCTTTAGACGCTGCAACGGCGGCAGCGCCAGCACCAATTAAACCGGCTGATGATGATATTAAACGTTTAAAAATCGCAGCCAGCATGGCCCAAGTGGCGCTACGTAAAGCGCAAAAGCAATTCGACACTCACGGCACCGATGAGCTTAAAGCTCAAGTTGAGCAACTGACTGTGGGTGCTGAGCAAGCCAAGCAGGCTTTAGCTGCTGCAACGCCAGCCACAGATGCGCCTGCTGCCACTGAAAAACCAGCGAAGCCTGAGCTCAGCGCTGCCGAACAAGCCTTAAAAAAGGCCAAAATTGAAATGGCAATGAAACGTGCAGCACTGCGTAAAGCTGAACGCAACGAAGCGGATGCCGACACATTAGCAGTGCTGCAAGCCGAACTGACTCAAGCTGAGCACAACTTAGCTGAACTTAATCAATCCTAAGCAGGCGCCTTAAAACGCCCTGCTTGTGCAACACATTTGGAGCACCGATGACTCTGCCCCGCATAACCTCACCGCACGCTACCGGTGCTAACCGCACTCAGCGCGTGATGCTGTTGGTGATCGCCGCAACGCTGCCTAGTATTTTGGCGCTGAGCTATTTTTTCGGCATCGGCCCGCTGCTAAATATTGCCTTAGCCTGCGGCTTTGCTCTGCTGTTTGAAGCCGCCATCCTTGCTCTGCGCAAACGTCCGCTAGCCTTCTTTCTAAAAGACGGCAGCGTGTTAGTCACTGGCCTGCTATTGGCGTTGGCTTTACCGCCCTACTCACCTTGGTGGTTAATCGCTGTGGCCACAGGCTTTGCAGTGGTATTTGGTAAACAACTGTTTGGTGGGCTGGGCCAAAATCCATTTAACCCTGCCATGCTCGGTTATGTTGTGGTGCTAGTCTCCTTTCCGGTGGATATGACCCTTTGGCCTAGTGCACATAGCATCGATGCTATGGCAGGCTTGCAACATGTATTTTTCGGCCAAGCCTTTCCCGATGCCTGGAGCCAAGCCACGGTGCTGGATGTTATTAAGACCAATAACAGCCTCACTCTAGAAGAACTTTGGCGCGATAACAGCGCCTTTGGCGTCTTCGCTGGTTACAGCAGCGAGTGGGTGAATCTGGCTTTTTTACTCGGTGGCCTATTTCTACTGCGCAAAAAACTCTTTAGCTGGCATGCGCCGATGGGCATGCTTGCCGCGCTATTTGTTATGAGCATTGTCTTTTGGAACGGCAGCGGCTCAGACTCACATGGCTCGCCACTCTTTCATCTACTAAGCGGCGCCACAATGCTCGGTGCTTTCTTTATTGTCACCGACCCAGTTAGCAGCGCCACTAGCGTGCAAGGACGCTTGATCTTTGGCGCTGGCGTCGGTGTACTGATCTATGTCATTCGTGCTTGGGGCGGTTATCCAGATGGCGTCGCTTTTGCCGTATTACTGATGAATCTCTGTGCACCGACCATCGACTACTTCACCCGTCCACGCACTTATGGTCATAAAACCGCCAAGCGCGGCTTTAAGGCGGGAGAATAATAATGCTGCCAGAAATCACTCGTTCCATGGTTAAAAATAGCTTAGTGTTAGCACTATTTGCTGCGGTCACAGTAGCCGTCGTGGCGATCACCCAACAATCCACCGAATCACGTATTGCTGAAGCGGAGCGCGCGGCACAAATTCGTGCTCTGGGCGAAATCTTACCCGCACACAGTTACGATAATGCGCTGCTCGATAGCGTTGTTTACTTAAATGAATCCTTACTCGGTCATCGTAAAGATACGCCTGCTTATATAGCCAGCGTTGATGGACAACCCGCCGCCGTGATTCTGCAAGCCAATGCACCCGACGGTTATAGCGGCACCATCAGCCTGCTGATTGGCATTATGGCCAATGGCACCCTCAGCGGTGTACGCGTGATTCAGCATAAAGAAACCCCCGGTTTAGGCGACGCCATTGATCTGGCAAAAAGCACATGGATTACCAGTTTTAATGGTAAAAGTTTAAATAATCCAAACGAGCGCGGTTGGGCAGTGAAAAAAGACCATGGCGACTTTGATCAGTTTGCTGGTGCCACTATTACTCCGCGCGCTGTCGTGACTGCGGTACATAAAGCACTGCAGTATTTTGACCATAATCACGCTGAACTTTTTGCCCAATTACCCACAACGGAGACGCAACCATGAATCCGTCATTTCGCGAAATCACCATCAATGGCCTGTGGAAAAACAACCCAGGCTTAGTGCAGTTACTCGGTTTGTGCCCTTTGCTGGGCACCAGTAACTCAACGGTGAACGCCCTAGGCTTAGCCATTGCCACAGCTCTGGTACTGATTTGCTCCAACGCAGCAGTATCGTTAATCCGTAATGCGGTGACCAATGCCGTGCGTTTACCCGCCTTTGTAATGATTATTGCCGCACTGACCACCTGTATTGAATTACTGATGCAAGCCTTCACCTACGAGCTGTTTCAGATTCTGGGGATTTTTATTCCGCTGATTACCACCAACTGCGTCATTCTCGGACGGGCTGAAGCCTTCGCGGCAAAAAACTCCATGCTGCGTTCAAGCTACGATGGCTTAATGATGGGTGTTGGCTTTGGTTTAGTACTGGTGATGATCGGTGCAACGCGCGAGTTACTCGGTACCGGTATGCTGTTTACCAATATGCATCTATTGTTTGGCAGCATCGCTGAGCATTGGCAAGTCGTAGTGTTTGAAGACTATAAAGGTTTTTTACTGGCTATTTTACCGCCCGGCGCCTTCTTGGTTTTAGGCTTACTGATTGCCTTAAAAAACTGGATCGATCAGTACTACACCGAACATATCGCTAGCAAAGCAGAAGCTGCCGCACCCGCAGTCAGTCGTCGTGTACGTGTCACTGGCGTAGTGGACTAAGGCGGCGAAGATGGAACAGCAAGGCGTATTACGCAGTTGGAATGACGACAAAGGCTTTGGCTTTATTCGTGCGGATAACCGTGATTATTTTATCCATATCTCCAGTGTGCAGGGTGAGCGCCCACAACAGGGTGAAGCTGTTTTATTTGTCGCGGGCACCGATGAAAAAGGTCGCTTACGTGCTGAATCGATGCGTAGCGCAGGGGCTCAAACTGCCCCAGCCAAACAGACTCATAACTCGCAACATAGGCAACGCCCGCTGACGGCTCATACTCTAAAACGCTCACTTTCTATATTGGTGACTGCTTGCGCCATTCCAGCGATGGGTGCATGGCAATACTTTCAACACAGCGCAGTGTGGTGGCCGTTGCTACTGTATATAAGCATGAGCCTATTGAGTATTTTGCAATACTGGCACGACAAGAAAAACGCAAAAAATGGACAATGGCGTACCCCAGAAAAACAACTGCATACGGTTGAATTGCTCGGCGGCTGGCCCGGCGCATTATTAGCGCAACAACTGCTCCGCCATAAAACCCAAAAAAAATCATACCAAGCGGTGTTCTGGCTGATTGTCTTAGCCCACCAAGTGTACTGGCTCGATCAATTGAGCTTTGACGGTCAGCTACTGCAGCAGGCGCTCAGTGCGTTGTAAGTAGCATCACCCATCGACGAGTGCTGGCTTACAACTCACGCACCCAAAACAACTCATGCTTGCGCACCGCTTTACGTAAAAACTCACTCTCACCTGTCTTCGGCCAACGTCGTCCAGTCAGCACCTGCTGAATGATTCGGCGCACACGCTTTTTAAACGGCTGTGGTGGCTGTAAATCATGCTGCATTAACAACGCCATAGCTTTATCCAACTGCTGCTCAGCGCTCAGCACATAGCTAAACAACTGATCAGCCGGTAGCTCCAGCATCGCTGGCGGCAGTGCCACACCGGTATTGGCATTGCCCATCGGCCAACGATCATTGTCGTGCAAATGGTTGGCATACAAGAATAAACGCTTCGGCCGCCAGTCACTCTGCTCCAGCGCCTGAAAAAACGCTTGCGTGGTGGCAATATGATCAGCATGGGGGTCAATTTCCGGATGCGGCATCACCACCACGTCCGGCTTAAAGTGCATTAAACATCCCGCCAAATCGGCAAGCAGATTCTGCCACGTGGGCAAGCCATTAGTATCAGCCGGTAACGCGATAGCGTTATGCTGACGCGCACTGCGGATATCGGATTCACCTGACTGCTTAGACGCAAAAGGTATCTCCGGCTGCTGCGCCATATTGGGCAATTGCATGCAGTAATAACCCAGTTGCACACAGTTGGCTTGCGGCACACCGCCCCACAACGCAATCGCTATACTATCCCAAGTACGCAAACGCCCTTTTAACTGCGCGGCCTGTTGTTGCGCTAAGCCTAAGCCTTGATAATATTCAGCTTCGATTTCACCTTGAGTCAGCGTAACAATGCTGACATTTTCAGTACTGCTATACAGTCCAAATGCAGCTAACTCAGCATCATCTGCATGCGGGGCAAGAATCATAATATTTTCTGTAACAGGGCTGGGCTGGGTAAACACATACAGCTCGATATCTGGCGCAATACTACAAAAGCGCCCACGTACTATCAGCCCCTCAGCCACTAAAGCTTCAGTTTGCCCGGTTAAATTCAGGTAACGCAGCCCGTGTGCACCGCGCTCAAAGGTTTGCTGATCATCACCCACGCAGATACTTGGATCAAAGCAACGGCCAAGCCAAGTACTGTGAATTTGCACCTTAGCAATTACTGTTGCCTGCTGCGCTTGTGGTAATAATTCGGCAGCCAATTGCCAACGACCCTTTCGCATCGTCACCTTAATGGGCTGAACCGATTCTGGAAAACGGTATTGATAATCATCTTGCGGGGAATAGAACAAATGATCGGCAAACCACGCTTCATGCACCAGCCACAGCAATACCAGTGCCAGCGGTAGTGCCCACAGCGGTGCAATCAAGCCAAGGATAACTAGCCCTGCCAGTATCACCAGCATGGCAATACGCTTAGTGCGCCGATGTTGTTTGAGTAATTGCTGTTTACGTACGGACATTAGGACACCTTATAGACAGCAACTCGATTGCACCAACGGTCTTTATATTCACGATCCGCACGACCAAATGAATAACGCAATGGCTTCTTAAGCTCGCGCGCATGCTGCCATTCGTTTTGTGTATTTACAAAACTGAGCACACTGCCAGGGCTCAGTGAATTGTAGTCGGTATCCACGCCACCATTAATATATTCAAGACTGATCCACTCAGGTGCTTCAACGCGATACAAGACTTGAAACGCCACCGGCGCATCATTGACGGTAATAAAACTGCCGGTCATAAACTCGCGCATCAAGCCAAACACATCCGCCAAGTAATCTTTACCCGGCACAGCAAAGCCCCAGCGTTTCTCAAATAATTGAGTATAAATGCGTGCTTGCTCAGCAGCCGATAGCGTATCCACGGGAATAATCACGCCACCTTGCTCTTCTAATAAACGCTGCTCACGACGTTGGTTATAACGAAATTTTTTACTGTACTGCTCAGGCTCACGGGCCAAGGCTAAGCCTTCTTTCTGCTCTTGTAGCGTGGAGATACGCTGCGCATGCAATTCAGATACATACTGCGCTTTATGGCGCACAGCAATCACTGCATCAGGCGCTTGCGGAAGAATAATTTCAGCATTACCTAAATCAAATACACCACGCTTTTTCTGTTGCTTAAGCACATCTTTAGCCAAGGCTAGATGCCGCCCCCAGGTGGGTACTGCGGCCTGTAATTCGCCATTATCAGAACAACCCAGATAACGTACGGCTATCCCCGCCAAATTCGCTAAGCGTTCCACCACATCAGGGTGCGTCGCCACACTACCGCCCCAACGCAACCAGGCGGCGCGATATTCCTCAGCACTGATGGGATGCCAGCCACGCTCACGGTACAGACGAAAATAGCTAAACATAATCCCAGTGGCTCCACTGCTGTAAAATAAAAAAGTAATTCTAACACAGCCCGCTGCTGGGCTTTATCTGCAAGGCGAGGAAGCTAACCAGCTAGCGCGGCTCTCTGCTAAACTAACTTATCTTTTATTGGCTAATTTGAGTACGCCGTACTCACACTATTTTTAACGAGGCTAGATAACCTATGCGGGTTTTAATCACTGGAGCACTAGGACAAGTGGGCAAGGAGTTGATGCTTTGCGCACCCAAAGACTGGCAAGTGCATGGCTTGGGCTCCCACGAACTTGATATCAGTGACTTACAACAAGTTATAACCGCAACCCAATCATTACAGCCAGAATTGATTATTAACGCCGCCGCTTATACTGCAGTAGATAAGGCCGAGAGCGATAGCCAGCGTGCTGATGCAGTCAATCATCTGGGCGCTGAAAATCTAGCTAAAGCGGCACAACAATTGAATTGCCCACTGCTGCATATTTCCACAGACTACGTTTTTTCCGGCAATCATACACAGCCTTATACAGAGCAGGATACACCTGCACCCAACAGCGTATACGGCACAACTAAATGGCGTGGCGAACAAGCCATTCATGCACTCTGCAAACAGCACATTATCTTGCGCACCAGCTGGGTGTTTGGTCTGCACGGCAATAACTTTGTCAAAACCATGTTACGTCTGGGTCAAGAACGCGATGCTCTGAGCATTGTTGCCGATCAAGTCGGCGGCCCCACTTCAGCACGCAGTATCGCGCAAGCTCTCTGGCAGATTGCCGAGCAGTATAAAAACACCGGCAACAGTGTTTGGGGTACTTACCATTTCAGTGGCGCACCAACTTGCAGCTGGTACGACTTTGCTAGCGAGATTTTTAAACAAGCCTCAGCACTGCAACTCATTGAAAAAGCGCCAACCTTGAGCCCGATAAAAACAATTGACTATCCAACACCCGCACAACGCCCCGCCTACTCGGTCTTGGACAATAGCAAAATCAACCAGCAACTCAATATTGCGCAAAGTGATTGGATAACTGAACTCAGCCTGATGTTGCACGCACTCAAAGATGCCCAATAATCACCTTTCAGGTAAGATGCGCGCATCCACTATTTAAGGCCATTGCATGCAAAAGCTCGACCATAATGACTATTTAGCCCTGCGCGAAAACTGCAAAGTGATTGAGCAAGACGGTTTTGGCGATAAAGTAATGATTCTGCAAGACGGCACGTTTTTAAAACTGTTTCGCCGCAAGCGCTTAATTACTTCAGCTGCAATCTGGCCCTATGCACAGCGTTTTGCCGATAATGCAAAAAAACTGGAAGAATTGGGCATCCCTTGCCCGAAGATTATTCAGGTCTATCGCATTCCCAGTATTGAACGCGATGCAGTGCACTATCATCCGCTACCCGGTACAACCTTGCGCGACATACACACTAGCACAGCGGCCTACCCTGATGATCTACTGGAACGCTTTGCTCAGTTTGTCGAGCATATCCACGACCTAGGTGTGTTCTTTCGCTCCATCCACTTGGGCAATGTGTTGCTCACACCTGAAGGTGAAATCGGCCTAATCGATATCTCCGATCTAAAAATACAAAGCCGCCCGCTGAGCAAGGGGCAAAGGGCAAGAAACTTTGTACATATGACAAGAGATGCTGGAGATAAAGCGTGGTTGAGTGCAATTTTAAAATAGGCAATGCCTAGACCAGAACTAGGCTTGTGCTTAGCCTACTCAGATTATCGAGCTCACTTGAGTCACTCATCATTATTTATTGAGCAACACTTTCTCAAACAGTGGTTTCAGCAAATCCGCACCACGCATATTCAAATGATCATCATCATAGAATAGAGGCAGACCATCAAGATCACCGTAACAACGCTCACCATCACATAGATAAGGTATCGGATCTAATAAAGTGACATTGCATTGACTCGCCACTTGCTCCAAGAGGCGCAGGGTCACTTGATTCCTTTCTTTATATTCAGACAAACTCACAGAAATTCTCTTTTGCTCACCATTAAGAAGAAGAGAGCGTCCCATTATATTAGGTATATTTAATTTAAATTCAGGTGTGGGCTTTAATACATACACCGCATGGCTTTCTGCCAATGAACATAAGGTTTCAATATAACCATTATACATCTCATCACGATACATATCTGAAAATGTATTATAAGGCTGAGTTAAATACAGCACTGGCTCTTCATAACGTCCAGCTTTTTCATTCGGACCTAAAAAGTGAGCTGAAAACCTATTAGCGACTAAAATGGGAATATCTGGATACTCAGACACCTTATTTAATCTTGGTGTTAAAAATCCATGGCATCTCGATGAGTCTTTGCCTTTCGCCTGAATATCACTAATGGTCGGGCATCCACTTTGCGTCCAGTCTAAGACCTTATAATTATCTAAAGTATGGGCAACACTTCCTATAATAGCCATAGCATGGCTATCGCCAATAACAATAGCACCTAACTCACCTTCACCATATATACAGTCATGCTGATCTCTATCACTTTGGCATCTTTTCATCTCATGAAACTTATTATTAGCTTGATCAAAAACTGTAAAAACATCGTCAGGCAATCTATCAATAATACCCTTATTATTCCTAATATTTTTTGCCACTAATAAAACAGCAACAAGAGGCACCAATATTAATAAAGATACAAAGAGGCGATTATTAGAGGTTAAAAACTTTCTGCTAGGATTTTCAATATAAAAATAAGATAGAGCGCCTAAAAGAATAGAGAATGATATCAGCACTACACTGACGATAACTGACTGCTCAATATCAAATAGCAAGATAGAAACAGCTAACGGCCAATGCCAAAGATATATTGAATAGGACCAATCTCCCAATCTCTGAGAAATAGCGTTATTGGTAATAAATGAGTCTTTACCTGAATAAATAATTAATGCGGTACCTAGAGTGGGTAAAAGTGCTGCAAAACCTGGCCAAACAGTAGCAGGACTATAAATAAATATAGAAACGACAACAAAAGAAATCCCTAAATAACCACACCAGTCTTTCCTGATCGTATAACGATCATAGGTCACCGCATAATAAACAAGCCCACCTAAAAACATCTCCCATGCCCTAGAAGGCAGCATATAAAACGCATAACTCGGATCAGAATAGCTTTTATAAACCGAATAAAAGAATGAAACTAAAAACAAAAACAAGGTAACTTTAGGTATTGTTTTTATACTGAATTTAGAAATAAAAAACAATAAAATCGGATATAAAATATAAAACTGCCATTCAACGGATAATGACCATGTATGCAGTAATAAGCGTTCATGGGAGTCCGGATCAAAATAACCTGAATTTTTAAAAAAATAATTATTTGATAAAAATAGTAATGACCTATCCACTTCTTTAGCAAGATTTAAATAGTCATCAGGAGAAAGATAGAACCAACCAATAATCAACAGCACTATAGCTAGAAAAAACAAAGCAGGAATAATTCGCCGAGCTCTTGCTAAATAAAAACTGACAAAGCTAAAGTTATTTTTATCAATGCCTCTAATAACAATTGATGTCATTAAGAAGCCTGAAATAACAAAAAATATATCAACCCCGACAAATCCACCGGAGAATCCAGCAATACCAAAATGAAATAAAACAACAGAAACGACTGCAATAGCGCGAAGTCCATTTATTTCTGCTCTAAAAGAAGTAGCGCTCATGTTTTCCCCAAACATTTTAAAATCTATAAAAACAGTAATTATTATCTGATTTGTAGTTAACAGTTGCGGCTACTTACAAAAAATACAATTCACCCACGAATTAAATATATACATCAAAGGTTGTCAAGCTAAAAATCAACATACTAAAGGATAAACCAGGTCATGAGTAGCTTTTTTAGCTTAAAATACGACTCAAAGTCATAAATAAAATTTTATGCCTAATAGAAAAACACTAAAAACCAGATGATTAAAATCATACAAAGCATTACAATAACCAAGCATAATTCTCATAAAAACCTAACAGAGTAAAATCTTAATCGATAAAAAATGGAAATCATAATGCCAATTGATTTTAAAAAAAATACTCTGCAGAACTGGTTTAGCAAGCCATTGTTTCTTGGCGTTTTTTTTATCATAGCCGGCTTACCTATATTACAAACAGTATCAAACTATCACACTTTTTTTTATACATTAATATTAGCACCAGTGATTTTAAAGTCTGCTATTAACCCTCGATCTATCAACGAGAACCTATCAAATATAACAAAAGTATTTATTGTGTTTTCTATATGGTCATCTCTGACTATACTTTGGAGTGATACAAACGCGCCGATACTAGATCCAATAAAAAGATCTATATATACACTTTCATTATTTATTGCATTTTCAATAATTGCAAATAAAAAACCAGAGTACATACTAATAATATTTATTCTGGCAGGTCTCACCGTGACTACGGTATCAACCTATAGCTTATATTTATTTATAGTAAACTATCAACCAGAATCACGACTTATTGGGACTGGGGCTTTAAGTAATCCACTACTGAGCTCACACATATTCGGCTTTTTCGCAGTATTATTTTTGGCCATATCTACAATGGCTAAAAAAACAGAAATAAAAATTAAAAGTATCTACCTTACTTTAGGAATTATATTAACTATAATAATAGTCGCAACAGGATCAAGAACATCTTTACTTGCACTACTTACAACCTCTATATGGGCCGCATTTATACTCAACAATAAAAAATCAATATTAATTATTATCTTTTCCGCCATAACAGCTATAGCAATATATTTACTGTATCCAGAAGCAATTCTTAATCGAGGCTTTTCTTATAGACCAGAACTCTGGTCTATCGCTATAGATAAAATTTTATCTCAACCCATTCTTGGCTATGGATTCGATTCGAATGCAGGTTTCTATATAGCATCTGTAGACACAACCTTTCGAGAGCCTCACAATATACACTTAAGCATTCTCTACTTCACCGGTATTATTGGTTTTAGCCTGTGGTGCCTTATGCATACGTATGCACTGTGGGTATGCTGGAAAAACAAAGCAGATACTTTATTTATAGTTGCCAGTGCACTACTTGTTTACGGCATAGCGGCAGGAATGACAGAGGGTGGTGGGCTACTGCCAAGGCCTAAAGAGCACTGGTTTATTACGTGGATTCCGCTGGCTTTTGTATCCGCTTTATTAACACATAAAACTTTAAAAACTAAAGAGTCTGTTGCTGAGCGTACTTAAATAGTCCATCAATATCACCGCTGCAAAGCAGAGGAATTGCTTGCTCAATCAATTCCTCTGGCCAACTCCACCATGCTAATCTCAGCAGTGCTTGGCGTTCAGTCTCTGTAAACCTATAGCGTACACAACGTGCTGGATTACCTGCCACAATAGAATAAGGCTCTACATCCTGAGTCACAACAGCGCCCGCAGCCACAACCGCACCGTGACCTATACTTACACCTGATAAAATAACAACACCAGTACACAGCCACACATCATGGCCAATGACCACATCCCCACGACTAAAAGCATAACCTTCAATATCTTCTGCTGACTTAACAAAAGCAGGGAAAGGAAAGGTTGTAATCCAATCCGAACGATGGTGCCCACCTAAAAAAATATTCACATCTTCAGCAATTGAGCAAAAGGAGCCTATTTTTAAAGTTGAGCCTTCCTTCCAGTCATGCACTAATGGAATACCATAACTTCCACGACCCATTTCATAGCTTGGATATTTATTTTTAAATTTTGCAGCGCCTCGCTCTAGCTTAGGTAAAGCCTTAATTCTCTTTTTTTCTTTTTTATTAGAAAGATACTTTAAAAGACCCATACAAAATATTCACTTTTCTAGAGGATAAAAATACAAACGCAGCAAGCCTCTCCACGTTTTCTTATTCCATCTTGCAAATGGAATATCTTTCAATAACGACCTGGCCAGTTTTCGATCTCTATTCGCTACTTTTAAAAACATAGAGTTTAAAAACTTATACTTAACAAACTCATACTCTGGGTGATCAGAAAATCGTGCATAAGTATCGAGTATGCTGCTGATCATAAACTTATGGTTTTTATAGGTATTGGTAGCGTGCTTTCGATACTGAGCGAGTACAACGGGAAGGCAGTCAATATAATACCCTGCTCGAGTTATTTTAAGCTCAATCATAAGGTCTTCTAAGCGATTATCCTCATCAAAGCCACCTACTTTTTCTAGCGCTTCTCTTCGAATAAGTAGCGTTGTTGCAGGCACATAAGGTTTTCTTTCTAAAAAGACATCTTCAAAATTCATACGACGGAAAGGCGTATCTCTACTTTGCCTTTTTTCTGGATATAACACGCCATCAGAATCAATCAGCTCAATATTCCCTCCGCAAATCCCTACTTCAGGTTTATCTGTAATATATTCAATTTGCGCTGAGACTCGATGCGGGAGCATAACGTCATCTGAACCAAAAGGAATAATATACTCTCCTGTTGATTTAGCGATCGTCTCATTTAAAGTTTTAGTCAGGCCTTTATTTTTTTGTGCTAAGAAATAAAAACCGTACTTTTCTTTTAAGCGATTTATAATATCAACGCTTGTATCGCTCGAGCCATCATCCACCACCAATAGTTCTATATTCTTATAATCTTGATTTAAAATACTAAGTATACATTCTTCAATATACTTCTCATGATTGTAACAAGACACTATAACTGAAACCAAAGGGTTGTTATCACTCATTATTTTTCAATCCATTCTCTATAAGCTCAAGGTACTTTATCTTAAACTCTTTTATACTATGATTATTGACAAGATACTTATAAGCATTCTCGCCTAACTCTACCCGGTCCTGGGCACTTTTATCTAAATAGTCTCTAAGTGCATCTGCTATATCTTTAATATTATGCGGATCAATAACAAGACCGCCCGCTCCCTTAATCAAAGGCAGCATGGCTGGAACATCAGAGGCAATAATAGGCAGCTTTGCACACATACCTTCAAGTAAAGCTAAGCCCAAGCCCTCTTTAAAAGAAGGCATCACCCAAATATCAAAAGCTTTTGCTAAACGTATTGCATCAGGCTGAAAGCCTAATAAGTGTACCCGTCCCGCAAGATTCAACTCTAAAATCAAATTATGCAGATTATTTTTTTCACGCCCATCGCCAATAATGGCTAAATGTGCATTAGGGTAATCCATGCTAATCGCTGCAAAAGCTTTTATGAGGTTGGCATGGCCTTTTAACGGTACTAGACGCCCTAGCGCACCAATAATCTCAATAGATTGATCAAGTGCCAGCTCCGCTCGAGCGGTGGACTTATCAAGGATGATCTCTTTAGCTTTTTCAGTATCAATTGCATTGGTAATCGATACTGTATTTTTTTCTGTAAAGCCTGATTTCAAGCCTAGCAAATAATCTTTTACTGCTGGCGAGACACCGACAAACTTCCAGTTTTTATTGATTCTTTTTTTAACTTGTTTACGCCTGTACGCTCGATCATAGTCACCAAATCCGTGCGCAATACCAATACATAACGGAATATTCAAAAAACGTGACAAGGTTAACAGCATATTAACCGGCTTATATCGATTACAAATCACCACATCAAACTGTTCTTTTTTCAGGTACTTATACAGCGTCCACAAGGCCGTTATTCTTAAACCTTTAAGTTGTTTATCGGTAAAGTCAAAATAGATGGACTGGTCTGCACAGCTGATAGGTTCATCCTCTGTAGGCCGTCCTGCAAAAAAACCATTGACCGTGGTAAACCTATCATCAGGTAGCGCTTTGAATATCTGCTCACCCAAATCAGAAATATCAGTTTTCTTAATATTATATTTAGGGTGCAATTGTAGAACTTTAATTTTATTCACAGTTCATCACCGCTTTAATACCCTCAGCAGAAATCTCATAACAACACCCTAAATTAATATTTTCTAACTGAATAGACTTGTGGTTGAGCCAGTCATTTTTCTTCCAGATCGCAAAATGAAAATATGGATAATAGGAGTCTTTATCTAAATCATTACTAATGACGCCGTTTTTCCAAAACCATTTTTTTGGAAAATCATAGCTGCCATCTTTCCAAGCAATACAGCCATTGGGAGTTGTATAGCTTTCTACAAAGCACCCTTTGCGTGAAAGTGGATAGATATTTCTCAATAGATAGCGTGTTTTTTCTGGAAAATTTTTATGCTTAACAAAAAGCTTACTAAAGGCTCTTTCATCAATAGCTAAGTGCAAGGGATTAGAAAATTTTTCTTGCCAGTTGGGTATTTTCTTAAACACCTGCCGCATTTTTTCAGTGTTTCTAAAAAGACACAGATGTCCAGAAATTCGAGTTGCATGATTAGAATATATATCAAACTTACTTAAATATTCTTGAGTATAGAGAGTGCGTAAATCACCATAAACCAAATCTAAGTCACCAATCCCCCAAAAGTCATAGCGGCCTATTAACTCCTGATGAATCAACCCAAACGCTGGTCGAATATCACATATCTTATAGGCGTTATCAGGGTCAAAATGTATTGAGAGCTTAGAGGAAACCAATACTTTGTACTGATCAAAACTCATTTCTTGATATTTTACGTTTTCAGGAAAGCTTTCTAAAGCCCCGCAATCACTGAAAAAAAACCAATCAATCGTTGGGTTTTTTCTACAGCTTTCTATAAATAGCTCAATCCAAAAAGGCCACTTGCCGAAATAGGGCATCAGTATAGCTATCGTAGGTAATGTCTTATGTTCACTCATACTGACTCTCTTATTTTTAAATTCCTTTTATTCCTAACTACAGAGTAAATTTTATAATTAGTTTCTCTTATTTCACTTAGATTAAAGTGTGTAACGAAATCCTGTGGCTTATCAAAGCTCAAGTCGACCATAGCGTCTAAAGAATAATTCCACCATTGGGTATCGAGTAACTCTTGTGCCAATAACTCAGGAAAGCGTTCCCTGATAACTCGAGCAGGAATACCACCAACAATAGTGTATGGCTTAACATCTTGGCTAACCACTGCCCTCGCTGCAACGATAGCGCCATCACCAATCGTGACGCCTTCCATAATCAAAACACCCTCGCCAATCCATACATCATTGCCAATAGATGTTTTACTCTTATTGACTGTATAAGAAAGCCGTACGGGTGTATTTTTAAATGACTGATCATACTGAAAAGGGCTGCTACTGACCCAATCTGTTGGATGTGCATGCGCATTCACCCCAATATGAATATTTTCACCTAGTGAGCAAAATCGCCCAATGCTCAGATCTGAAGAAACTATTCCGCTCCTAAAAAAACTATAGGCGCCAATTTTAAGTGTTACAGAAGCGGCTTCTATTCTGCCTAGAGAACTATTCTCCTCCATAAGAATATGTGTTTTTTTGGAAATATCTTTAGCGGTGAATTTTATATCCAGATTTGCAGCAGCTAGATTTTTTTTAAAACAAGCAAAAGTCTTAACGAGTAATCGAAATGTCTGACTCACAAAACTAATCAAAAAACACAGCCTCGAGTGCTGTGTATTGACTCGTTGCACTGACATCAGAAAACTCGCTTAAATCAAATACCTTTATATCGTTTTGCTGGCTTATTAGAGTCATTAAATTCGCTAATCCTTTAACATCACCCAGCTCAAATAAATACTCAGGATCACTTACCACCTCTTTTGCCCCGCCACAATTGGTAGCAATAACTGCCACACCCGCCGCCATTGCTTCAAGCAATACCATACCAAACGGCTCATGGTCTGAAGTCAACGCAAACAAATCAAAGGCTTTAAAGTAACGTCGCCCGTTCGGCACTTGACCAAGAAAACGCACGCTATCAGCCACACCAAGATCAATAGCAAGCTGCTTGAGTTGCTGCTCTAAACGACCACTGCCCATAATGGCGAGCAAACTGCCTGCTGGCAGATCGGGCAGTGCCTGGGCAAAGCCTTTAATGAGAGTGGTTTGGTCTTTATCAGGATGTAAGCGCCCCACGTTGCCAACAATCCAAGCATCCAAAGGTAAGTCAAGAAACGCGCGCGCGGCTTCACGGCTGACTTGCTCTGCTTGTACCGCTGCCACATCGATGCGGTTATAGAGTGTTGCTATATGCTCTGCCTTAAACTTTGGTAAGCAGGCGCGCATATCATCACGTACCGCATTGGATACGCCAAGCAAGCGCAGACGATCACGGAAGTGATTGGCCAGCCACTGTCTTGAGCGACGTTTATAGTCACCAAAGGCGTGATGCACACCTATGACTGGCAGTTTCGAGCCCAATAAGGCGATATAAATCGGTTTAAAACGGTGTGCGATGCATAGAGTAAAGTTGCGACTGGCGACAATTTTTTTAAAGTCTTTAATCGCAGCCAACTTAAGTCCACGGACTTGCTTACTGCTGTAATCTAAAAAGATCACCTCATCAGAAGCACTGCCCTGGGCAACTTCATCGTTGGGCTTGCCGGTTAAATACACGGTACAGACTTTGTACTCAGTGTCTTTAAACAGCGCAGCATACTGACGCGCGCAATCCATAAAAGGCCCGTCATAGCCGTGGCTGAACTGCAGAACCCATTGCTCTGCAGCGGTTTCACCAACCTTAGTTGCTGACATCGACCTGCTCTTCTTGGGCCTTCACCACCAAAATATCTTCCATAATCAGATACTGCAGGTCCGAACCATAGAACATATCCAGCGCATCTTTGGGTGAGCACACCATGGCTTCACCACGACGGTTCAGTGATGTATTCAACGACACGCCATTACCGGTGAGCTTCTCTAGTTCCAGCATCAAGTCATACCAGCGTGGGTTGTATTGACGCTCCAACACTTGTGCGCGTGAGGTGCCGTCTTCGTGCACCACTTCAGGTACGCGGGCTTTCCACTCATCACTGACTTCAAAGGTGAAGGTCATAAAGGGCGATGGGTGATCCACTTTAAGCATTTTTTCTGCCACAGTATCCAGCATCGACGGGCAGAATGGGCGCCAGCGTTCGCGGAACTTGATTTGCTCGTTAATGCGATCCGCTACTTGTGGAATACTTGGGCAACCAATAATCGATCGACCACCTAATGCTCGCGGACCAAATTCCATACGGCCTTGGAACCACGCCACAGGGTTGCCATCGACCATAATCTTGGCGATATGCTCAGGTACATTGTCGATTTTCTGCCACTGCGGCTTGCCAGAGTGTTTGGCACAGGCGGCAATCACTTCTTCGTTAGTGTACTCAGGGCCGAGATAGACATGCTCCATCTTCTCTACTGGTACGCCTCGTTGTTGTGAAATATACGCAGCTGCACCCACTGCAGTTCCGGCATCACCAGCAGCAGGTTGTACAAAGAGTTCTTTCACATCATCACGAGCAATGATTTTTTGGTTCAGTTTGACGTTCAGCGCACTACCACCGGCAAAAGCAAGACGGCCAGTGTCTTTTAGAATGTCACCGAGGTAGTAATCCATCATCTCTAAAGAAAGTTTTTCAAACAGCGCTTGAATGCTGGCGGCGTAGTGAATATACGGATCGTCCGCAATATCACCTTCGCGCTTTGGACCTAACCACTCAATCAATTTAGGCGAAAAGTAAAAACCTTTGCCCTTCTCTTTATAGCGACGCACGCCGACCACGTTGACATATTCAGTGTTAATCACTAACTCGCCATCTTCAAACTTGGCTAAACGCGATAGGTCATATAAATCAGGATTGCCATACGGCGCCATACCCATGACTTTAAATTCGCCATCCAGCATTTCAAAACCAAGGAACTCGGTCAGTGCGCCATACAGGCCACCCAATGAATCAGGATCGTAAAATTCTTTGATTTTATGAATCTTGCCGTTTTCACCGTAGCCAAAGAAGGTGGTGGCGTACTCGCCTTTACCGTCAATGCCCATAATGGCGGTTTTTTCTTTAATGCCTGAGCATAAATAGGCACTAGCAGCGTGAGCTAAGTGGTGCTCAACCGGCTCAATTTTAACTTTTTTCAAGTCAAAGCCCAGTTGCACTAAGCACCACTGAATTTTTCTGTAGTAACGCTTGTAACGGCGGTTACCCATCAAAATAGCATCTAACGCACGCTCAGGTGCATACCAATAACGCTTGGCGTAATGCCAGCGGGCTTTACCAAAGATGCTGATCGGCGCAAAGGGAATGGTCACCACATCCACATCGGCTGGAGTAATGCCTGCTTGTTCTAAGCAGAACTTCGCAGACTCATAAGGCATGCGATTTTTGGCATGTTTGTCGCGTACTAAACGCTCTTCCTCAACGGCGGCAATCAGCTTGCCATCAATATATAATGCTGCCGATGGGTCGTGGCTCAGTGCGCCAGATAGGCCGAGAATAGTCAGTGCCATGAGTGGTTTTGCCTCTTAGTCTTCGGGGCAGCTGCTGGGCAACTGCGGTAAACGCTGATCAAGCAATCTATACAATGGGCTATCGTGCGGCCAATTGCGTAATAAACGGGTACGATCTTTTAAATACGCGCGGCTAAAACTGCGCATGCTCTGATGCTGCTGCATGGCATCTAAGTCAATTAAATAGCAGCGTTGTTGATGCCATAAAATGTTGTGACCTTTTAAATCACCATGACTGATTTTTTCACGAATCAGCGCGTTCAACAATTCAACTAACGCGACAATCTCAGCCTCTGGCACAGCTGCGCCATCTTCGTAGGCAGCCAAGCGGTCGATTATATCCTGCTCGCCACAATATTCACTAATTAACCAAGCACTGCCACGTAATCCACACCATCGATTTTCTAGTACCGCTAATGGCTGCGGCGTAGCAATACCCAGCACGCTCAGTCTATGTCCTTCGCGCCAGCTGTGCCAAGCACGACTGGGTCGCCAAAAACGCTTCAACCAGTGCGCGATATTTTTAATGTTATAGCGCTTAACCACTAGGCTGCGTTGACCGTGCTCAATGCGCGCTACTGTTGCTGCGCCGCCGGTTTTATAAATATGTCCTATGGCAATCGCTGCATCTGGATCAGCCAGTAAAGGCTCAATCTCGGCTTGCGCTGCGCGCCAGACCACTCGTAAGCCAAATAAATTAATCTTGGCACTAAATAAACTGCACTCACGGCCCGCTTTGTTTAAATAATCTTTCACCCGCCATTGGCGAATACTGAGTATTTGCTTTTGCAGCTTTTCTAAACGCAGCGCATGTTCGCCATTGGCCAGCAGATAATGGATCAATAGCTCTTCGAGGTGGTTATCAAAAGCACTGGGTAGCTGAGCAAAAAACACAGCTAAATTAGCGATAACTTTTTCTTGCGACAACGGCTGACCGGCCTGCTCGCTTTGCACGCCGCCGCCATCCACGACATACAGCTGATCGCCCTGCTGTAATAGATTGTCCAGATGCAAATCGCTTTGCCATAAGCCCCGTAAATGCATCTGTGCCACAGCACTTAACGCACCACCAAGCACATGAGTTTGCTGCTCACTCAGTGGTTGATCGGCACTGCAGGCTTGCCAAGCTTCAGCCAGACTCTGTGCATGCTCAATAAACTCAAACAACACATAGGCGCTGCCATCGTTTTGCTGCTGAGCGTCTAATAGAGCTGCACTGGTAATCTGCTGCTCAGTGAGGAGTTGTGCGCCAGCAGATTCGCGGGCGAATTGGCGCGAGGCTTTACTACCGACTAAAATCTTGGCCAAGACACTGCGACCTTGCCACTGAGCTTTACCCACATAGCGTTGGCCAGGTAGCACTCTTAGCCACTGCTCGATCACTAAGGATTGGCCATTAGCTAACTCTAAAGTCAGCGGCAATTGTGGCGTACGACCGCTAAGCTGACTTAATTGCATTAGCGTGCCTCCTTATTCTTACGGCGTGCGTCTAAGCGCTGTAGCCAAGCGGGGATATCCTCTGCTTTATCCAGATAGCTTTGTAAAAACAACTGCGCTTGCTCACGCCCCCAAATATGACGCGAACGGCGAAACAGCGGTTCTAAATCTTTAATACGATCACGCCGGCCAAATAACAAAGGGCGGGTTTTCTCAAGATCAATCAGCTGCGCAGTAAAACCTGAGGCCTGCTTTTGTAAAAAGATATGCTTAGGATAAAAACAGCCATGTATCTGTCCGGCTTGATGCAGCGTTTTAGCAAGCTTGGCGCAGGCCTGAATAATACCCTGCTGCTGCTCAGCACTTAAAGTCAGCCACTGTTGCTGCCAACAATCTAAATCTTGCCAACCTTCTAAACCGTGGGTCATTAAGATCGCCTGCTGTTCACCGGCGACTTTACGCTGAGCAAAAAACGCCGCACGTAAGGCTGGAACACCCAGTTGCTGATAACGCTGAATATTGCGCATTTCGCGGGCAAAGGTCGGTTCACCTAAAGGTTTTTGTAGCGTACGTGTTAGATGATTGATTTGACGCTTTAAATAAAACGTCTGCTCATCCAGCGTGAGCTTAGCCACGCTACTCCAGCCTCCACGCTCAGTATTGGGCTCATCAACTGCTTCCAGTTCTAAATCCCACAACGCAGTAAAGCTATCGAGTTGATGCTGCTTCAGCAGATCAGCAATAACCGGATCGATAAAGTCGTTCATTCTCGCCCCTCAAAAAACCGCACTATTTTTGCGATTTGCTTTTTATCGTGGGCATTAAGCCGCGTACGCTGGCAATACTGTAAATAAAAGCGCAGGCGCTGAGTGTTACTGAGTTGGTATTTGCCGACTTTGTCCAAGCAGGCTAAATCTTTAATCATCCGATAGCGCAGCAGCGGCCCCCACCAAAAGGTACCGGCGGGACAGTCAATTAAATAGACTTGAGCTTGATCGTTGACCAGTAGGTTGCGCCACTTTAAATCATTATGGGTAAAGTGATGCTGATGCATAACGCGTGTGGCGTGAGCAACCTGTGCGCTAATCTGCTGAACCCATGCGCGATCTTGCA
>Ga0265295_1001097_pt1 | contig 49616 bp, 49 predicted proteins | sample Munlansysbiofilm_FD_192503 | JGI IMG/M metagenome (GOLD analysis project Ga0265295, IMG submission 192503) | Leachate microbial communities from a municipal landfill in Southern Ontario, Canada - Methane capture system biofilm | ecosystem: Engineered > Solid waste > Landfill > Unclassified ...
TTATATGAAATTCCTGTCGAAACATCACTGTGAGAGCCTCGACTTTAGAGCCCTCTTTGGTTTTCCTGACCGGAACATTCAAAACCAAAGGGTTGAAACAGTTAAGAAGTGTCAAAGTGACCCCCGACGTTTTGCGTTTCGGTCAGGATAACCAAAGAGAGCGGGATGACACTAGTGCCCACCCTGTACTATCGTGTTTCATACTTCTTCTATCAATCTAATCAGGCTGGGGCCATTCAGAGACCCTGCGATCTTCCACATGGAAGCAGAAATGGTCCCAGTCAAACTCCTTTAACGAAAAGGGACACCTGAGCCTCACTTTATTCTTTGTGGTATTAATGACCTCCCAATCTCCCCTTCTTGGACCGGAACTGATATGTATTTTCTGTCCCTGCTTAAAATCAAAAGGGGAAAAAACCGCCACGGTATGGGACTCTGTCATATCAACCTCCTGGGGTTAGGGTTAAGAACCTCCGTGACTTTCTGCATTTTTCTGGCGGATCAGGGTATGAAAAAACTTGTAGAGACACCTAACCTGGGCCTCTCCACAATTTCACCTAGGCGGCAAGCTCTTTTTTGAGCCACTCCCTAACCTCTCCTTCGACGGCATAAAGCCCCTTGTTCTTTCCCTCGAAGCGCATCACCTTCTCCTCAAGCCCATGGGGAAGCCTAAAGGTTGCAAGCTCCTCTGAATCAAATCCCCTTCTTCTCACCAGGGTTATAATCGGTGGATTCTTCCAGGTGCTCATTACAAAATAAACTGTCTCATTATTGCTGTCCCGGGAGTTGTAATAGGAGAGATCCCGCAAAGGACCCCATTCAAGATGAAGGGCTACAGCCTCTTCCGGGGTCATGTTCCAGTCGACTGCGTTGAGTATGTTAAGATCATTTTTAATGTCGTTAAGATTCATTGATATACCTCCTTATAAAGTTAATCTAACGACAATTAATCATGCAGTTTCCATGCCGAGCCCCAAAAGGATCATTCTGTTTTCTTACCCCCATGCTTTTTCATCTGTTCGATGATCCAGGACTCGATCTCAATATCCAGGGGAAGATCCTTGATGGCAATCTCCACCCTGGCCATGGTTTTATGGCCCCCGGCCGACCCCACATCTCCAAAGGCCTGTTTTGCGGTTGTGCCGGCACTTTTTCTCAAACCGTCATTTCTGAGGATGATGATCAGGGTTTCATTGTAAATTCCAGACACAATGCTCCAGTTGATTGAAGAGATCCGCATGAAAAAATCGGCAGTGATCACACACTCGTCAGGGTTGAGAATGTCACCTGCATGGGCGAAAATCCGATTGTTGATGGTTTTTCGGTTTTTAATGGCACGGGCCAGGGTTTCAAGGTGATCCTCTCCAAACTCCGCCTGCTCGATCCTCGTCAAAAGATAGGGATTCGCAAACTTGTAAAGGTATTGAAAGGCCCTTATATCTTCCATGGTGGTCTGGCGAAGGAAATCCGAGGTGTCTGACTTGATGCCAAAGATCAGGGCGGTGGCAAGCTTTGCCGAAGGCTTGATCCTCGCAGCTTTGAGATATTCCGTGAGCATGGTTGCACAGGCCCCGTATCCTTCACGGATATCGTTGAACTTTCCCACATCACAGGAAAGGGGATGGTGATCGATGATGGCGTCATACCGGAACATGCCGAAACATTCGTGGTGATCCGGCTGGGAATCGACCACCACAAAGCGGTTAAACCTTTGATCGTCCACCTTTGAAAGGTGAAGAAGATCCGGTGCTAAAAGCCGAAGCATGGCAAGGTTATCCGGTCGGGTGATCTCATTAAAATAGGTGATCGTGACCTCGCTCACCTTCCGCCATAAAAGCCTCTTCACTGCCAGGGCGCTTGAGATGGCATCAGGATCGGCATTTATCACCACAAGCACCTTGCTGTCGGTTGAAAAACAGGCCAGAAACGCCTCAAGCCTCTTGATATTGCTCATAACACTCCTTCTTGTCCGTTACTGCTGAAAAAAAGAGACCACACGATAAACAGATAGCCCAGAACGGCTAAAACTGCAACAAAGGGATAAAAGGTACCAAGGGGGGCAAGCACCAGGGCCGTGAGCCAGTGAACGGCAATGACCACACCTGAATTAAGACGAATGGGGAAATCCCCGTATCGGCAGATCACGGCAAGACCGCACAGGTTCCATCCATACAGGGAGGCAAAGACGTGGAGGCGCAAAAACCATTTTGACTGTTCTGAATCATATCCCGGTGCCATTTGAAGGAAAATGTACACAATCCCGGTCACGGCAGTGACAATGAGAAACCCGATTCCGGACGAGAGAAAATGTTTTTGCTGTATTTTTAGGCCAAATTTCAGGTAGAGCAGAAACACAACAACAACAGCGGCAAAAAGGGCCATGGTAACGACAATCTGGTGGTAAAAACGCTCAAAAAGGATAAACACAAAAAAGATGATAACCCCCAGGTTTATAACCCAGAAGCATGCAGTGGCAACGAGCCTGACCATTGACGTGTATCCTGTTTGTATCATGGAAAAAATAACGGACAGGCCGATCAAAGAGATGGGAAACGAGAACCCCAGAAAAAAAGTGTTGAGAACCAGCTTTTCCATGTGAACCAGATGGAGATACTCATTGTTCACGATCACCAGGGAGGAAAACAGAAGTCCGATGGAGAGACAGAGCAGGGATGCCTGGTGAAACTTTCCAGACACGCTTCGACTGAGGGAAAAAAAAGCCTCAGGAAAAAAAGAGAATCGTTCTATCCGGATAGACTCGACAATGACAGCAAGCACAAGGGAGAGGAAAATAGTGACGGGATAGACCTCCAGAAAGGCAGACAGAGCGTAAACCAGGGAAACCCCGAGAAAGGTCCCTGTCCGCCTTGAGAATCCGCCTTTCTCTTCCGTAAACAAAAGAAGAATGGTGCCCCCGGTGCAGAGATTGAACAAAAAGATATGAAGGCGCTCAAAGTCAAAACGGTCAAGGGGGAAATAGATAGCGGCATACCCAAAGCAAAGAGCAGTTATCATGAGGACCGAGAAAAAAAGTTTCAAGGGAGTGGGCATAAAAGTTATCCTTAAGTTATCCACAGTTGGTCAGCTCCGTATCAAAGATGCCCAGGGCAGCCCCAAGGGCGTCACTGAGCCCGGGATGCCGGAACCTGAACCCGGAAGCGAGGAGTTTTTCCGGCATGACCCGGGTGCTTGCAAGCAGCACCTCCCTGCCCCTTTTCCCCCACAGGAGATCAACGGCACCACCGGGAATCACAAACGGTGCGGGACGACCAAGAACGGCTGCAAGCGCTCGGGTAAAGTCTATGTTGGTCACAGGGGCGGGGGAGACAAGGTTCAACGCACCTTCCAGGGTCGGTGTGCAGATGGCATGATAAAGGGAATAGAGGAGATCATCCATGGATATCCAGCTCATGTACTGGCCGCCATTGGCGATCCTGGCCCCAAGTCCCAGGTGAAAAGCGGGAAGAAGCTGGGCCAGGGCCCCACCCCCCGGGGTCAGGGCCACGCCGATCCTGCCAAACACCGTGCGTATACCCGCAGCAGCAGCCGGGGCTGCTGCCCGTTCCCACTCTTGGCACACCTCTGAGATAAAAAGGCTGCCCTGGGGGGACGCTTCAGTAACAACCCTGTCCCCTGTCTCACCATAATACCCGACTGCCGAAGCCGAGATAAACACCTCCGGCGGTGAAGCAAGGCCGGCAAGGGCAAGGGCGAGGGTTCTTGTGGAATCAGTCCTGCTCTGGATAATCTCACCCCGTCGTTTTCGAGTCCACCACCTGGAAAAGATCGGGTTGCCGTTAAGATTCACCACGGCATCAATGGGTCCTGCAGCTCTCAAATCAAGCTGCCCCAGGGTTGGGTCCCAAAAAATCTCATCTCCCCCGGGCCGGGGCCTTCGGCGAACCAGGCGTACGACCCGATGGCCACCTGTGGTAAGGAAATAGCAAAGCTGCCCACCGATCACCCCGCCGGCCCCCGACACCAGAACGGTCAACGACCCGGGGCAGGCCCTGTGTCGATCAATATCCTCCCGGGTAACCCTGTGGCGAAACTCAAACATTCTTGCCACCTCCTGGTCTGCAAGTTTTTTCATCCCCCCGGTAAAATAAAAGGGAAAGGCGTACCGAATACTGTCCTCAAGGGCTGAAGTTCCGTCTTCGAGGTCGGCGAACCCGTGGGTGTGGGTCCATTTTGAGAAGGGACTCCTTACAAGACGATCCTTAAACATATGGGGGGGCCGGTACTCCAGATGCTCGGCCTCCATGGCAAGGGGCAGCCCCATGACGGAAAGGTTTACCCTGACCCTGGAACCGGGGTAGAGCCCATGGGTAGCAGATACGGATTTCAGTCCCATCCAGGGCGGAGTCAAACGTTCAAGGGCACCCGGGCGTTCATGCCAGGCAAAAAGCGCCGGGGCAGAACAGTTTATTCTGGACAGTTTTTTATAGGTCGACAAGACACCTCCGTTTAAATGAACCATTTGAAACAAATAGACCATACCCTAACTACAATCTTGGGACTCTTTTTTCAAGTCCATTCCGTTCCAAAAAAGAGAGCTATCGCTCCATGGTCAAGTTAAAGGTTCATTTCCCAATCTTTGTACTTGCTCGATTCATCGTGGACCAGGGCAACACTCCTACTCGTCCCCTCCCCCTTGTCTTTTATAAGCTCCAGGGATAAGATTGTATCTGAAAAAAATAAATCTTAACCAGTCTGGAGGGACAAATAATGGAAAAAAATATATTTGACAAACAATCGGCCCCCTATGGGGTGTGGGGGAACACCCCCGATCCCGAGGCCCTGAAACAGATGGACAATGCCTGTTCCCTTCCCATATCCATACAGGGGGCCCTCATGCCCGACGCCCACATGGGGTATGGGCTGCCCATTGGCGGAGTTCTGGCCGTTAGGAATGCGGTCATTCCCTATGCCGTGGGGGTGGATATCGCCTGCAGGGTCAAGATGAGCGTTTTGGATCTGCCATTTGACAAGTACAAGGCTCTGGAAGAGCGCTTGAGAAAGGCCCTGGAGAACGAAACAAAATTTGGAGTTGGCGAAGCATTTAAAAAACCTAAAAACCACAGGGTCATGGACGAGGATTGGTCGTTCTGCCCCACTGTAAAGGATCTCAAGGACACGGCCTGGAAGCAGCTCGGCACCAGTGGGTCAGGCAACCACTTTGCAGAATTTGGGGCGCTGACACTTACGACCAAGGTGATGGGATTTGAACCCGGCAAATACCTGGCCCTGTTGACCCACAGCGGGAGTAGAGGTGCAGGAGCCGCCATTGCCAAACATTACAGCAAACTTGCCAGCCGTCTCCATCCAGAACTTCCCAAACATATCAGAGATCTTGCCTGGCTCGACCTTGACCGGTCCGAAGGGCTTGAATATTTCCAGGCAATGGAGCTGATGGGCAAATATTCTTCCGCAAACCATGACATTATCCATCGAGGAGTACTCGGCCATGTTAGTGCAGTTTCCCTCCTGACCCTGGAGAATCACCACAACTTTGCCTGGAAAATGCAGTTCCGGGGTGAAGAGGTGATCGTTCACCGCAAAGGAGCAACCCCCGCAGATAGAGGAACTCTAGGCATAATTCCCGGCTCCATGACCGCCCCCGGGTTTGTCGTAAGGGGACTTGGAAACATAAAGTCCTTAAACTCCGCAGCCCATGGGGCCGGAAGAAAGATGAGCCGCAATGCCGCAATAAAGCAGTTTGACCAACGGGATATGAACCGGATTTTAGAGGAAAAAGGAGTCACGCTGATTTCAGCGGGCCTTGATGAAGCACCCATGGCATACAAGGATATCTTTGAAGTCATGGAAGAACAAAAGGATCTTGTGGAAATCCTTGCCAGGTTTGATCCAAAGCTTGTCAAGATGGCAAAACCAGAGGGTAAAAGAAGAAGGAGGAGAAAAACTCGATAAAATAAGCCGAGACCAGTGTAGGGGCGATCCCTTGCGGTCGCCCTTTGTGGTCCGATAGCCTTTAGCCTTTAGCCTTTAGCCGTTAGCCGTTAACTAAAAGCTAATAGCTAATAGCTAAAAGCTGTTTCCTATAAAAAAGCTTTTAAAGCTGTTGAAAAAATATTAAAAGAGTATTAACAATACTTTCACCATCAGGAGGTTAATATCGAGTCGAGCCAGGAAGAATACTCACCCCCAAGACTCCCAACCGGATGGGCCTGGTTTTGGGACCTATTGAAATTTTCCATCACTGCGGCTATTTTCATTTTTTTGATTTGTACCGGGGCCAGGGCAATGGACTATCACTGGCAATGGTATCGCATTCCCCGATACCTTGGCCTTTGGGGGGAGACAGGGTTTGTTCCGGGAGCACTCATCCAGGGGCTTGGGGTGACACTCAAAATTTCAGTTGCAGCCCTTTTGCTGTCAAGCCTGTTTGGTCTTGTTGCTGCTCTGGCAAGGCTCTCAAGCCTTCTCTCCCTCAGGGTGCTTGCAAGGATCTACCTTGAAATGATACGCAACACCCCACTCCTTGTGCAGCTTTTTTTCATCTATTTTGTTGTTTCTCCGGCCCTTGGCATCAGCCGGTTTGCCGCAGCCGTCCTGACCCTGGCCCTGTTTGAAGGGGCCTATGCATCAGAGATCATCCGGGCCGGAATAATTTCGGTTCCCGAGGGACAGTGGGAGGCGGCTCTTTCTCTGGGGCTCTCCAGGTATCATACCTTCCGCCACGTAATTCTTCCCCAGGCCATAAGGATAATGCTGCCGCCACTCACAAGCCAGATGGTCTCCCTTATCAAGGATTCGGCCCTTGTGAGCACCATCGCCGTGTACGATATCACCATGCGGGGACAGGAGATCATGGCCGAAACCTATCTTGTGTTTGAAATCTGGCTTGCCATTGCCATGATCTACCTTGGCGTCACCTCGACCCTTTCAATGGTCACCCGGTTCATGGAAAAAAGATTCTCCCCAACACTATGAACTATGAACTTGATAATAACCTCAAACAAAGGAGCTTTAAGATGAGACCATTCATTAGAGAAACACCCTTTTTTACCACGATGTTTTTCATCCTTTTACTTGCCTTGGCAATGATTAGCCCTCCAACCCTTGCCGCAGCAGCCGACAATGAAAGTGCGGTGGAAAAGGTTCTCAAACAGGGAGTTTTAAGGGTGGGCATGTCCACCTTTGTTCCCTGGGCCATGAAGGACAAGACCGGCGAACTCATGGGATTTGAGATCGATGTGGCCACAAGGCTTGCACAGGATATGGGGGTAAAGGTTCAATTCATCCCCACCAAATGGTCGGGAATCGTTCCCGCCCTTCTCACGGGAAAATTTGACATCATCATCGGCGGCATGGGAATCCTGCCCAGCCGCAATCTAAAGGTCAACTTCTCCATCCCCTACAACTACACAGGCATGTCCATGGCAGCCAGTACTACACTTGCCAAGGGTTTTTCAGGGTTGGAAGCCTTTAATCGGGAAGATGTTACCATTTCGGCACGCCTTGGGTCAACCGCAGTTCCGGCCATTAAAAAACATCTTCCCAAAGCCCAGATCCGCATGTTTGACGACGAGGCCCAGGCATTTCAAGAGGCCATCAACGGCCGGGTCCACGCCGTTGTAGCGTCGGCTCCCACCCCTGCCTTCCAGGCCATCAAACATCCGGAAAAACTCTTTTTACCCCTGGAGGAAGATTTCACACGGGAGCCCATTGGATTTGCCGTTCAAAAAGGAGATTTTGACTTCATCAATTTTTTGAACAACTGGATCATTTATGTTGAGGCTGAGGGGTGGTTTAAGGAGAGGAAAAACTACTGGTTTGAGACAAGGGATTGGGAGAACAGACTCAATTGATCCAGCGCCAGCCCGGGGTGAAGCCCCTTGATTTTCTGATCCTTGCCCTGGCCTGTGCAGGTCTTGTCTGGCTCATGTGGGCCATCACTGCCCAGTCAAACTACAAGTGGCAGTGGGAGGTGATCCCCCAGTATCTCCTGCGCCTTGACCATGAAACCCGGAAATGGGTCCCGGGCATGATCATGACCGGTCTTTTGATCACGATCAGGATATCGGTATGGGCCACCCTTGCAGCCATTGTCATCGGAACCGTCATGGGGGCCATGAAGAGCGGCAAGAGCCGTTATCTAAGGATGGTGGCAACCGTTTATGTGGAAACCATACGCAACATCCCCGTAATCGTATGGATCTTCATCTTTTACTACTTTCTGGGAGATATCCTTGTTCCCCTGACAGGGCTTGACCGGGCAGCGACCATGGATGAGGGGCCTTTGAGCAGCTTCTTAACGACCTTTGTGTCGGCCCCTTCGCTTTTACCGGTCTTTGTTTCGGCAACCGCCTCCCTTGCCCTGTACGAGGGGGCCTACTTTACCGAGATCATCCGGGCGGGCATTGAATCCATTGAAAAAGGTCAGTGGGAGGCATCTTCATCCATCGGTTTCACCCGGTTCCAGCAGCTGAGGCATGTGGTCCTCCCCCAGGCCCTTAGGCGGATGCTCCCCCCCATGGCAGGCCAGATCATCTCCACAATCAAGGATTCGTCGATTGTGTCGGTGATATCCATCCAGGAATTGACCTTCCAGGGCATGGAGCTGATGTCCGCCACCTTTTTAACCTTTGAGGTGTGGATAACCATTCTGGTTCTCTACTTCAGCCTCTGCTTCTGCTGTTCCATGGGGGTTGCCGCCATTGAACGCAGGATGAATCAGAACGTATGATTATTCACACCCCGAACTGGGCCAGATGGGGATGGGCCAGATAGATCAGGCTTGATGGGCTGGGTGCATGTCCGGCATCAAACTGGACTGTTTTGTCAACAGGGGCGCTCCCTGGACCTGTTTGGGTGCTGGATTACCCCGTGTGAGCCAGCCCGATCGATGGGAGGTGACAAGGGCATAGGGTTTGATCCAGAAAAGTCCCAGGAACCCATAAATCCCGTACACATAAGCCCATAGGGCACTGGAACGATTATATTTCCAAGCATAGATTCCAGCCGATAGACTCTGAAACACGAGGACACCTGCCAAAATGGAAACCCCAAAAACGATAAAATTCCGGGGAGCGATCTGCACAAGGGCAATCACGAACAGGGGAGATTTAATCAGGGAGAGCCAACCCGATAGCAGGTTGATCCGTGCGCCAACCATGGAGGTTTTGCGGAACCGTTTAAAGGCAAATCGGCTCATGGCAATGGTCTCCCTTACATTGCTCCTGCCCCAGCGCAGATACATCTTGCAAAGCTTGGTGTAGGTAACAGGAATCTCCGTGTAAACCATGGCATTCTGCTGAAAAAGAACGTGATTGCCCTGCCTGAGTATGAGATTAGTCATGGCACGGTCTTCACCGATATTGGCCGGTCGGCCGCAGTATTTCTGGTGCAGCCATTCTGGAAGCACCTGCATGACAACACTCCTCCTGTAGGCGGAAAGGGCACCCGGGGTGCACATTACCGTGTTGACCATGCTCTGGCTCGCCCTTATAAAATCAAAGCTGTACACAAAGGCCACATCCAGCATCCTGGGGATCATTCCCCTGTCCCGGTTAAGAACCCGGACATTTCCGGCAACGGCACCAACCCTGGCATCCTGCACAAAAGGAGCCACCATATGCTTCAAGGTCAGGGGCTCAACCATGGAATCGCTGTCCACGGTAATGAGAACTCCGCCGGTACTTTTCAGAAAACCAGCATAAAGGGCATGACGCTTCCCCTGATTCTGGGGCAGACGGATGATCTTCAGGCCTTTGCCCAACTCCTGTCTGGCCTTTTTGATCCAGGTCCAGGTATCGTCCTGACTGCCGTCATCAACGGCAATGATCTGTAGTTTTTTCTTTGGATAATCACTTGCAGCAAGGCTCTTCAAGGTCTTATAGACTTGGACACCCTCGTTAAAGGCAGGAACGATGACAGTGCACTGGGGCAGAAGTGATGATTCACAATCGGGTATGGGGCGGTATTGAACCGCCAGAACAATCCGCCAGACAAGCTCAGCAAAGACAAGAGCTAAAAGGAGTGCACCAAACCACAGGCCGGGCTGTCCCGCAAACACCTGGATCCAGGATGTCGATGCCCATGGCAAGCGTCCCCAGTAAAGCCCAACAATCAACCCTGAACATGCAATACAAACGATTAAAATTAATTTGAAAACTCTGTTCGATAGAGATTCCATTTTTGGCAGGCCTCATATTTGATATGAATGGATAAAAACGGCATGATCTGATTCTTAACTCAGCGCCGGAATATACACCTGAAGTCTGGTTTTTGCAAGCCATATTTTATATGTCTTATCCGGTCCATGTAAAAATGAGACTATATTAGTTTCGCCGAGCGGGGAAATGAAGGTTGAAGCTGTCGTGATCCATGGTCAAAACCTCCACCCGGTCAAAACCCGCCCGTTGAGCATTGAAACGGCCTTCTGGCGGCCCCACATCATACCAAGGCCGGCACCTCCGCTGTTGAGTCGTTGAGTCCCACGGGCATGCAGTGCATCAGGCTGACCGTGTAAAGAAACGGGGCCATGGGGTAATCCATGTTCCCCCTGGGATCTGTTGCCGCATCAATGTCCACCATGGAAAAGATACCCCAGGTGCAACCATGGTGCGAACATTCTTTAATGCCCCAAGGGGCCGGGTCTGGTCGTGGATAGAGTCAAAGGCCGTGACATAGTCTAATCTACCCTTGAACCTCTCGCCAACCCCCGGGTCTGCGGCACCCTCGGCAACATAATCAACATTGTCAAGCCCAAGATCTTCGGCATCTGTTCTTGCCTTTTCCAGGGCACACCCGAAATTATCCATTCCCGTGAATCAGCTGTTGGGGAAAGCCCCTGCCACGGCATCCATGGCGCAGGAGGTGAGAAGGGGTATCTCCTGGGTGTAAACCCCGAGATTTGCGCTGCCCGCATCTTTTGTAAGCAACGCCCCATGGTCAGGCTGAAGCCGGTAAAGTATCTTCCAATTTTTTGCCTTATTCGATTGCACCAAGGGCCTTAATTATCATCCCAAGCTCCGGGCGAACGTTAATGTCTGAAACGTGGATGAATCGAATGATTCCCTTTTTATCCACAATGATGATGGCACGCTCGGCCGTGCCGTTGCTCCTTAACACCCCAAAGCTGTCGGCAACGGCTCCGTGGGGCCAGAAATCCGACGCCACTGGAAACCATAGATCGTTCATGGCCCGGGTCCAGGCAAAAAGGGTGGCAAGGCTGTCCACGCTGATGCCAAGAAGAACGGCATCAAAACTTTCAAACAGGGGGCGTGCAATGTTGTATCCGGGCCACTGGTCCGAACATACCGGAGTCCAGGCTGCGGGAATAAACGAGATCACAAGGTTTTTTTTCCCTCGGAACTGTCCAGGTCCGACCTGGCCGCCGTCAATGGTCTGCAGACGAAAATCCGGCACAGGATCACCCACCTTTACCTTGACCACGCTGTCCCTTGGCTTTAAGGTACCCGGGTCGTACACAGATCCCTCAAAGGCGGAGGAGAGGCAATACCCTGAAACAGGAACCATCATAAACAACAGCACAAGATAAAACCAAATACTTTTCATGATCATTTCTCCCCTTTGGTCAATTCAACAATGGTCGTTAAAAAAGCCTCTGGACTTTGAATTCCTCCGGGCCTTGACAGCACCACCTTCCATGACCGGTCCGCCTCCCTTGCGAGGACGATAAAGTAAGGCGTCCCCACCTGGCCCAGGGCCCTGTGAACGATGAAATCACCATCGGCAAACAACGGGAAAGGAATGTCGTAGGTTTTACGAAAATGGTCCACCTCGAACTGGGAGTTGCCAACCCCAATACCCAGAAGTTTAATGCTCGTTCCGGGCGTTTTACGCTTGACCAGAAGATCGTAAAATCGGTTGACCACGGGTGCCTCCCGCTGACAGTGGGGGCAGTACATGCTGAAAACCTCCACGACAACCACATCGGCATCGAGGTCGTCCATGATAAACGACGGCTTTGCGGCAAGGCCGAGATACTCCTTAACTTTCAGGGAGTCGGGTGTCTCAAGGCTTATCTCAAGGAGCTTTTCTCCTGGGCTGCGGGCATCCATGGCCATGGCTGGAAACGCCATGGCAAACAGAACAACTGGGACTATCCATTTCACGTTTTACACCTCCTTGAACGGGTCGGGGTTTTATCTATCTACCAGAAAAGAACAACGACAAAGGCCCGATTCCGGTTATACGGTTAAATTATGAACAGACCCGCAGGGGGTTTAAACACCCTCCCCAGGCCACCTTGCGGCTGATGCCCCCTTTGACCCGATACAACTGGGTTGGTCAAATAGAACCAACGCTCATGCATGGTTAGACATATCACACACGGCCCACAATGATATCCTGGTATCCGACCATTGTCCAGTGGGAATTGGACTGACCATTTAAGATGAACGAGTGACAAAGGGTGGGACAGGGTCGGTCAGCAAACCGCCCCTGCCCCACGCCAGATCAAAAGGAATTCAGCTGTTCTTTAAACCCGTAAGCCATCCCTCGCTCCGGGAGTCCCGATTTAAGCGAGTTCCCGCCTTGCAGACATATCCACAAGCACCCGCTCCCTTGCCTTGTCAATGCCAAGGGCCTTTCGCTTCTTGTCAATATGGGCGATCATGCTTCTTGCCATCTCAAGGGGGTCTTTTTCAAATCCCCACTTCCCAAGGCCCTGCTCCTCCAACCCGTGGAAGAGATGCTTATGGAACTTTGTATTCTCCACAATGGGAAAGGTGACGCCAAACACGGTATATACTCCTGATGCCACAAAATACTGACCAATCGCAATGGCCTTTTCACTCATGTACTCGGGTGCGGCCCCTGCAACCGGCAGATCCGCAATGGAAGTTCCAAGACCGCCCTGGGCCACCATGGCGGCAGTTGCGATGAGAATCCTCGAGTTATCCACACAGGACCCAAGCCCGAGAACCGGCGGCATACCAACGGTTTCACATACCTCCCTCAAACCTGGACCTGCATAATGGGCCGCCTCTGGAGAGGCAAGGCCGGCCTTTGCAATGGCGATCTGGGCACAACCGGTCAAGAGCACCAGCACATCGTTCTTGATCAGCTCCTTGACGAGTTTGATATGGGAATCATCCTGCTTGGTTCTGGGGTTTGTACAGCCCACAACGCCCGCGACTCCCCGGATTCTGCCGTTGATTATATTCTCGTTTAGCGGTGCGTATCCCCCCCTGAAGGTTCCGCCGAGCATGTACTGGATATACTCGTGGCTGAACCCCTGGATTCCTGTTTTAACATCCTTGGGGATCTCAATGGGATGTTGACGATTCTTGAACCTTGTGATGGCTTTAATCACGATCTCGTCGGTGCAGACCATGGGATCGTGGTCGTTAAACTCAACGTGCATCGCACCCTCGATGTGAGCCCTGGTGTTGGTGGTGATCAAAGGGGTGTTGTAGCACTTTGCAACTTCTGAGAGGCCCTGCTTGATACACTGGATATCCACGGCCATGGCATCCACAGCCCCTGTGACCATGATCGCCTCGGTGGACGAAAAATTTCCCGCATGGGGAATTCCGTGGCGGGACATCATCTCGGAGCCCGAGCAGCACATACCCACAAGGTTGATGCCGTCGGCCCCTGCATCCTTTGCCGCCTGGACCAGGGTGGGACTTGCAACTGAAACCACCATGGATTCAAACAGGTTGGGCTCGTGGCCATGAATGATGATATTGACCATATTCTCCTTGAGAACCCCCATGTTCACTCCCACCTCAATGGGTGAGGGGGTACCAAAAAGGATATCAGAGATCTCGGTGGAGACCATGGAGCCACCCCATCCGTCGGACAGGGCAGTTCTGTTTATCTGTTTGGTGATGTTCTTGTAGTGCTGGTCAACCCCCATGTGGGTACGATGCATCATCTCCATGATCTCCCGCATGGCGCCCCTGGGAACGATACCAAGCTTACGCCAGGTCTCAAGGGTCCCCTTGGGAACTCTCTTTGCAAACGGGATCTCGCCGTTCACCTGGGTATACGTCAGCTCAAGCTGTTTATAGAGGTCGAGGGCTATCTCCTCGTCGCTCCTCCCCTCGATCTCGATATCCAGGGATTTGGCCACATTATGAAGCTTGAAGGTGTCCTTAATCTTGTAATCCAGGACCTTACCGCTCACAACATCACGGAAAAGCTCCAGCATGGCCATGCCGTGATCCGTATGGGCAGCCGTACCTGCCGCAACAGCCCTTGCGAAATTTCTGGCCATGATCGTGTCAATGGTGGCACCGCATACACCCACCTTTTTATAGGGATCCCGTGCATTCAACCGGCAGGGTCCCATAAAGCAATGTTTGCAGCAGGCAGAATCGGCCCCAATGGGACACGCCTTCATGTCCTCAGCCCGGTCAAAGGCGAGGACCACTCCATCCTTTCTGGCCTTGGCAATCATCTGGGCGGTGGAAGGACAGGCTGTGCAATCCTGGGGGTCCATCAAGGTTTTTGGCTTTTTTTCTATTTTAGTAGTCATTGTTGCTCCCTAATTTAAATGGCGGTTGTGACAAAAGAAAAGTGTATCGCGATACGTTTGTGTCTTGGACATATGGGGTTGTATGAGACGCTAATCCTCTTTTTTCCATGAAAAGGCTTGAATTCCCTGCCATCACCTCCTTTTTTTTTAAAAAAACCCGTTGCCATCCTCTTGCGCAATGGGATAAACCCTTGGTACAATTAGATACAAGCAAGACCGGTGCCACAAAGTAGCAGCAAATAGTTCGTTTAACCTGAATACCGCTTAGATATTGCAAATTATTTTTCAGCCTAGTATAAGGGAGAAGTCCTTTAACCGTAATCAGCCTCAAAAAGGAGAGAACAGTGACTACACCACAGCATTGTCAAGGCTTTGAACAGTTCTAAGGATCTTAAATCGTTCATCTGCAAGTGCCAGGAATGCAACACGGAGAATGAAATATTTTCAGACGAATTTGACAAGACCCATCTGTGCAAGGGTTGCGGCAAAGAAATTGACTTTAAATCCTGCACAACTGAAAAAAAAATAAACCAACTGACCTGAAAGGAGGTTCCCATGTCGTTCAACTACATCGATGAAATCCTTGCCTTTGCCATTGAAAAGGAAGAGGAAGCAGTGGCATTTTATATGGACCTGAGCAAGAAAGAGAAATTTGCATCGTTAAAAAAGACCTTTATATCATTTGCCGAAGAGGAAAAAAAACACGCTAAAATGTTAACGGACCTCTCCAAAGACTCGTCAAAGATAGACACCTATGAGGTAAAAGCAGTCCCTGATCTCAAGATCAGCGATTATCTCGTAGAGATCGAGTATGAAGAGGGAATGCTCATGCCGGACATTCTCAGGATCGCCATGAAGCGTGAGGAGCAGGCGGTTCACCTTTACCAGGATCTCGGAGACAAATCAAACGATCCGGATCTTAAAAAGATATTCCAACTCCTTGTCCAGGAAGAATCAAAGCACAAATTAGCCCTGGAATCCATGTACGACGACTTCCTGGCTGACAACGAAAACTGATAGCAAGTGGGCAGGACTGTAAACAGTAGGTAGTGGGTTATTATTCGCACTTCAGGCTCTCCATCAGCCTACTGCCTACTAACTATACCCACTATCCACTATCTACTATCTATAAGCCGGTCGCAAACGGCCCTTGCAAAGGCAGAACATTTCACCTCCACAGCCCCGGGAATCTGACGGGCAAGGTCGTAGGTGACAATTTTTTCCAGTATGGTCTGCTCAAGGGCCCTGGTTATTTTTTCGGCAGCCCTGTTCCACCCCAGATGCTCAAGCATCATCACCCCGGAGAGAATCAATGAACCTGGGTTCACCCGGTCAAGACCCGCATACTTTGGGGCAGTTCCGTGAGTCGCCTCAAAAAAGGCGATCCCCTCGCCCATATTGGCCCCAGGGGAAAGGCCAAGCCCCCCCACCTGGGCTGCCAGGGCGTCTGAGACATAGTCCCCGTTAAGGTTGGGGGCCGCAATCACGTCGTACTCGTCGGGCCTGAGCAGCAACTGCTGAAACAGGTTGTCGGCAATTCTATCCTTGATGACGACTCTTCCAGGGGGGATGTTGCCGTCAAACTCTTCAAACAGCTCTTTCTCGGTGATGGTTTGATCGGAAAACCGCTCCGCCGCCACCTCATACCCCCAGCGTTTAAAGGCGCCTTCGGTGAACTTCATTATGTTTCCCTTGTGCATGAGGGTGACGCTGGCACGATCATTTTTTACGGCAAATTCAATGGCCCTTGTCACAAGGCGTTGGGTGTTGGACCGGCTCATGGGCTTGATGCCAATCCCCGTATCCAGAGCAAGCTCTATTCCTTGTTTTGCCAGAAAGGCGATCATCTCCAGGGCTTCCTTTGAACCTGCCTCCCACTCGATCCCCCGGTAAAGATCCTCCATGTTCTCCCGAAAAATAACCATGTCAATCAGCTCCGGCGATTTCACAGGACTTGGGACACCCGGGATGTACCGTATGGGTCTTACCCCGCAAAAAAGCTCAAGTTCCTGGCGAAGGGCAACATTAATGCTCCTCTGCCCCTCGCCCACCGGAGTTGTCAGGGGTCCCTTAATGGCAATACCATATTTTTTTACCGCATCCAGGGTAGCTTGCGGTAGCCATTGCCCGGATCGCTTATAAGACTTTTCACCGGCAAACACCTCAAGGAATTGAATCTTTTTTTTCTCTCCATAGGCAGCCTCGACCCCGGCTTCCAGAACCATCCTTGCGGCACGCCATACATCTGGGCCGATGCCATCCCCCTCGATAAAGGGGATTACGGGGAAATCAACCGTCACGGGAGGATCTTCATTCCCCATTGTTTCCCCATTTTCAACAATCTCTTTGATCATAAATTCTCCCCATTGTTTTTCCATAGGTTGGAGTGATTCTCTTTTTAGACCTCAACGTGGGAGGAATATAATGATTAATCCTTAAAAACCAGCTTTCCTCCGATAAATCCTGCAACGCCCGCAGAGGAGAGCATCACCACATTGACGGCAATAAAAACCCAGGCCCCAGACGATGATATTACATCCGGCTGCAACAAAAACCAGACCACCGTGACCAGGCAGAGAACAGCAGTAACGGTTGCAGCAGCAATTTTGATCTGAAACAATTTTGTGAGGGCGCTGCGATACTTTTTCTGCCACGCCACAACTCCCGCCAGCAATACAACAGGAAGTGAGAGAAGTACAAATACAAGATTGTAAAACCCCGCCTTTGCCATGGTGACATTGCCCGACAAAAATGCGAGAATAAAAAGGACCACAACAACGGGTAAAATTCCGTTGGGAAAATGAACGGATATCGGATGAAGGTGGTACTTGAGAGTCAGATCCTTTATCTTGTCAAGCCCCTTGGCAGGCTCGGCTTTGGGAGCTGTTTTTGAAACTTTTGGTGCTTTTGATTCGGCCTTGTCAGGCACCGATTCTATTTCTACAAACTTTGAGGCAGGTGCGTTGCAGATAGGACACCTTTCAGGCGGGGCATCCCCCTCGTGAACATAGTTGCAGATAGTACATCTCCATCGTTTCATCGACCGATTTTCTCCTTAATAGGTGGTATAGTTAGTGTAGGTAATATTAGGTAGTAACAGTTGCAACCTACCGCTGATCCATCGCAACAAACGAACACTCATCAGGTCCGCAATAGTCACCCACATAGGCTGCTCCCGGCCGGTAAAGGGCGGGGGCAGGGGCCGAGGTGGCAAACTTTTCCTCGATCACATGGGCGGCCCATCCCGGAACCCTTGCAAGGGCAAACACAGGGGTAAACAGATCCATTGGAATGCCCATGGCATAGAAAAGCGAGGCACTGTAAAAATCCACGTTCACAAAAATATCCCTCCCCTTTTTCTCCTTAAACCGTTGTTTCGCAACCTGTTCGAGCCTGGTGGAAAGCTCAAACCAGAGGGGCTGGTTAACCATTTCACCCATCTTTTTTGCCATGGGTGCTAAAATGGCGGCCCTGGGATCATCAACCTGATACACAGCATGGCCGAGCCCCATGATCTTTTTACCCGAATCAAGGGTCTCGTTAACATAGGCTTCTATGTTATCAACGGTTTTAATGGCCTTGAGCATCTCCATAACTCTGACATTGGCGCCTCCGTGGAGTTCTCCAGACAGGGATCCAACGGCGGCCGAAATCGCAGCATAGATGTGGGCACGGGAGGAGATCACCTGCCGGGCGGTAAAGGTGGAGGCGTTAAACGAATGCTCGGCATGGAGCACCAGGGCAGTATCAAAAAAATCAACAACAGCAGCCTGGGGGCGTTTGCCCGTGAGCATGTAGAGAAAATTTTCTGCATGGCCCAGACTGTTGTCCGGTTCCACCGGTTCCTGCCCGTTTCTGATGCGATGCCAGGCCGCTATGAATGAAGCTACTTTCGCCACCAGGGACTCGGCACTTGCAAGGGTGGACTCCATGGTGCCTGTTCCTGCATCTGCATCCGCCTGAACCATCAGACAGACCCCGGCCTGGAGAACATCCATGGGACTTGTATCCGGTTCAAGGCTCTTTAAAACGTCTAGAACGGCAGGTGGAAGCCGGCGATTATTTTTCAACCTCCCGGAAAAAGCCTCAAGCTCTTGTTTTTTAGGAAGCCTCTCATGGAGAAGCAAAAACACAACCTCTTCAAACGAGGCGTTTTGGGCAAGTTCCGTGGCAAGATAACCCCGATAGATCAATTTGCCGGCCTTGGCATCCACCAGGCTGATCCTGGTACTTGCCACCTCAACTCCCCTCAAACCGGTATTCAATGTGGGTGTGCACTCAAACTCATCCATTGCTGTTCCCCCTGTTAATCCATTTTGTCGGGTTAAACCATTTTATCCGGGTCCCGGCGCTCAGGCACATACCTGGGCTCTATCTCTCCCTGGTTATATGCCTTGGAAACATAAAGACCGCAATAGCAGGCCCCATACTCTGCAACATCGGGCTCTCTATAGTCGCAGGGACAGAATATATCCCGGTCTTTTTCCCGGTCACCTGAGGCAAGCCTGCATGGGCAAGCCATGTATCCATAAACTTCTCTGTTCTTCACAAGGCCCTCTAAAAGCTCATAAACCAAATTTTTATCCTTATTGAAGAAATAACCTTTGGGTTCATTTATCTTTTTGAGGTTTTCGTATAAATCCTTAATCTCCATCCTTTATCCCCAGAGCCTCCCTGATTTTATCCTCATGGAATCCCACGATAACGGTCTCCCCGATTTTAATGGTGGGGAATGAACATCGAGGATTCAGCTCTTTGACATCTGCGATGATCGCCTTTCTCTCCTCGCCTGTAAGCTTATCCACGTTCACAAATTCGTAGCTGACATTGCACTCATCCAAAAAACGTTTGGCAGCCTTGCAATGGCTGCACGTGCTCAACGAATAAAGCTTTGTCTTGTCATATTCCATTGTCTATAGATCCTTTGCTCTGCATTCCTTGTCCCACTCCGGACATGCATCTTTCATCGGCGTTTTGTAGTGTTCCAGACACTCGGTACACTCCATCTCCACATTGGGAACATCGCCGTACCTCTCCTTTATCTCTTCCGGGCTAAGATTTGAGACAGCACTGCAGCCGCACTGGGGACAGGATGTCTTGATTCTGTATTTTCTGCTCATATCAATCTCCTATATTTTTTAAATTTTAACAAAAAAAACGTTAGCCGACCTAAATGATGGAATCGGGTTTCTATTCTCTCAATACAACACCACATTTTAAACAAAATGAAAATAGTTTTGTAACCTTTCTGCCCATGGGAAAGAATTTATATGATTTCCGTACAATTTATGTGCCATTAATTTACGGGATCTGCCGTTGCTGTGTCAGTATCGCAAATGGCTTAAATATTGCTTTGTTTTAATTTCTCTTACCTCGTTTAAGACCCGAAAAAGATTAGCTGAAACTGCAAGTCAATTCCAAAACCAATTTCATTGAGGAGGAAGCATGACAGCGAAGAGAACACTGAAAATCGTAGGGGAGGCAGGACTGGGTATCTAAACCATCAGAACCCTGCTCGCCGTGGTTTGTCAAAGGGCAGCCCTCTCCATCATGGGTGCTCCGTTTGACTTTTTAAAGGGTGATCTTTGAAGCGATCCGGCCCATGGATTCAGACAAAATGGAAAAAATGGTTGCAAACAAGAGGCTGATCATGGTTGAACAGAATTAAACGACCCAGCTTTGAAGACTCATTGCCTAGGAGACGGGAATACGATCGACACTCCATTCTGAAGTACGATGGCAAACCCCTTTTCCCCGATTATATCATTGACAGAGCAAAGGAGATCATAGCGTAACCATGACAAACTGGTATTGCACACTCTGCGACACAAACAGCGATATGCCTGAGAAGCCCGGCGCCTGCCCCAATTGCGGGGCGGACGAACTCATGATGATCGACCCAGACCAGGGCATTCCAGCCACCCCTGAGGATGTCAGGGATATTGCCAGGAAACGGCTCAAGGGCATATGCGCAGCCTACCCGTTCTGCGACGGCAACTATGACAAGATATGCCAGAAGGAGGCCTACGGCAAGCCCATCGGCTTTGGCGGAGCCGGCCAGGGGACGGGCTTCCGGGCAAACACCCTTGCCCTTTTAAATGTCCGTTTCAAGACCCGGGTTGTTGGCGAACATGCAGAGCCTGACACCCGGGTTAACTTTCTTGGCATCGACCTTGATTTCCCCGTAATGCCGGCATCCACGGCCGGTATTGAGAGGTACAACAACGTGGTCAAGGAGCTGGATTTCTGCCGGGCCGTGGTAAGGGGAGCAAGGCTGGCAGGCACCATTGGCTGGCGGGGTGACACCTGGTTTTATACCCCGGAAGAAAACCCGGCCCTCCAGGCCCTGAAACAGGAAAAAGGTTATGGCATTCCCATATTCAAACCACGGGCCCAGGATGTACTCAAACGACTGATCACCATGGCCGAGGAAACGGGCTGCCCTGCCGTTGGTATCGATCTTGATGGATGCGGCTCAACCATCATGGCAAGACACGGCCAGCCCGTGTTCAGAAAAAGCGTTGCCGAAATAAGAGAACTTGTTGAATTCTCCTCCCTGCCCTTTATTGCCAAGGGGATCATGGATCCGGACGATGCCGAAAGGTGCGCCGAAGCGGGGGTTAGGGTGGTTTCCGTGTCCAACCACGGGGGAAGGGTCCTTGACTCGGTTCCAGGTACGGCAGAGGTGCTGCCCCTGATCGTTGACCGCCTGGAGAAACGAGTCCTGATCACAGCCGACGGAGGAGTCAGGACCGGATATGACGTGTTAAAGATGCTCGCCCTTGGGGCCGATGCGGTTCTCCTGGGACGGGACACCATCCGGGCGGCTGTGGGCGGAGGAAGCCTGGGGGTAAAAATTCACCTTGACCACATCCACAAGATACTCAAAAAAGCCCTTTTCATGACGGGCCTTAAAAACGTAAAAGATGCCGATGTCAAGATCCTGTTCCCCTAGGGACTACCTACTGCCATTGACAATCTGTCACAATGTGGTATTTTTATTTTCAAGATGAACAACGAAGGGACAAAATAAAAATTTAAGGAGCTAACCATGTGGGAATATACGGATAAGGTAAAGGATCATTTTTTAAACCCAAGAAACGTTGGGGTAATGGAAAACCCGGATGCGATAGGGGAAACAGGCTCCCTTTCCTGCGGAGACGCCCTGAAGCTGTTCCTAAAGATAAACAAGAATGAGAGAATAACCGACGCAAGTTTCATGACCTTTGGCTGTGCCAGTGCCGTTGCCTCTTCATCGGCCCTCACCGAGATGATCAAGGGGATCACCCTGAACGATGCATTGAAGATAACCAACGACGACATTGCAGACTACCTTGACGGACTTCCCAAGGCGAAGATGCACTGCTCGGTCATGGGGCAGGATGCCCTGAGAAAGGCCATAAACAGCTACAGGGGCATTCAGATCATGGAGAAACCGGGTAACGTAGTGTGCGAATGCTTTGGCGTCACAGACCTTGAGATCATTGAGGCAGTTAAGGAGAATCATCTGAAGTCGGCCGAAGACGTCACCTGTTACTTAAAGGCCGGCGGCGGTTGCGGCAACTGCCTGGAAAGGATTGAAGAGATCGTTGAAGCGGCAAAAGCAGAGGCATAAAAAACCAGGGGAGAAATAGGATGAACATCGTATACACGGATAACAATGCCACCACAAGGGTTGCACCTGAGGTGCTTGAAGAGATGCTGCCCTACTTGAGCGAATACTACGGCAACCCCTCCAGCATGCACTCGTTTGGCGGAAATGTGGGCAGGAAAATCACCGAGGCCAGGGCAAAAGTGGCTGATCTCATTAATGCAGATCCAGATGAAATCGTCTTCACAAGCTGCGGAACGGAGAGCGACAATGCAGCCATCCACGCAGCACTCGAGGTCAACCCCCAGAAGCGCCATATCATCACCTCAAACGTGGAGCACCCGGCAGTAAAGAACACCCTTGAGCGCCTCCAGAAAAAAGGGTACACCGTCACCTTTGCTCCGGTTGACACAGGGGGAAGACTCGACACCGACCTTGTTTATAAAAACATGTCAGAGGATACCGCCCTTGTTACACTGATGTGGGCAAATAACGAAACAGGCGTTATTTTTCCCATCAAAGAGGTTGCAAAAAAGGCGAACGAACGGGGAATTATCTTTCACACGGACGCTGTCCAGGCAGTTGGCAAAATTCCCATTGACGTAAAAGATTCAGGCGTTGACATGCTCTCCCTTTCCGGTCACAAAATCCATGCACCCAAAGGTGTTGCAGCCCTTTACGTGAAAAAGGGATTGAAGTTTTCATCGTTCATGACCGGAGGTCACCAGGAAAAAGGACGAAGGGGAGGCACGGAAAACACGGCGTCGATCATCGGCCTTGGCAAGGCGTGCGAGCTTGCAAAAGGCCACTTCTGGGAAATGGACAAACGAGTCAGACAGATGAGGGACTATCTTGAACGACAGCTTCTTGAAAAGATTCCCTCATCCTCGATCAACGGGGAAATAAAGAACCGTCTGCCCAACACCCTGAGCATCGGATTTGACGCAGTGGAAGGCGAATCAATTCTTCTCCTCATGGACCAGGCGGGAATCTGTGCCTCATCTGGATCGGCCTGCACCTCGGGCTCCCTTGACCCATCCCACGTGCTGATGGCCATGAAGGTTCCCTTTGAATCGGCCCACGGCACTATTCGTTTCTCCCTCTCCATCTACAATACCCTGGAGGAAATGGACCATATCGTAACCGTGCTGCCACAGGTAATCAAACGCCTCAGGGATATGTCACCCTTCTGGAAAAATCAAAACTGACAGATGTGCCGCAGTGTCTTCTTCCCGGACACCATCACTCTATCTGCTTGAGCCATCATCAAGCACAACAGGGGCTTTTCTTTTTCAGGCAAAGGATGGAAGCCTGTTGGGGTCAAGCCTATTTTTTTCTTTACAATCCCATAAAATATCGCTATCCAGATAAAAATTTTAAGAATTCCCTGGTGCCTGAAAGTTCAGGTGGTGGTAGTGGTATGAAACTCAATTTAAAAAGTGGGATTATAGATGACTCTTCCCGTTCAGAATGAAAAAAAGAATAATTTTCTTTTGGCCCATATCCCGGAATTACTCGAACGGTTTTCAATTTCCTATGAAATGAATGCTGATACCTGCCTGGATTACTTTTTGCTAAACAAAGAAAATTCAACCGAAATTTCACGATCCCTGATATTGTCCCATGAAATTTTTTCAAACAGCCTGTACATATCAAAATTTTATCCAGAAATATACAAGGAATTCAACTGCAAATACCTGTCGGCAGCCTGTTTTTATCTGATAGCCCACCACGCAATTGAAAAATTTCATCTCACAGACAACTGCTGCATAAACCTTGAAACCGAGACCAAGGTTTATCAATCGTTCTATTCCCGGTTGATTGATTTTGATTTCAAAATCCTTTGCAACCGTCCGGCAAACCGGCTTTCTCTTCGAGGCAGGTATCATACAATTCCTTTCAGCACAGACATGATCACGCTCCATTAAGATTTGGGTGTTGAAATCAAGGTGGGTCTTTATGATCTCCCTGGCCATGGCTTTTTTCGGGCTTTTTCTCATCGTGGGTGTTGACATGGATAGCTTGACCCATAACCAGATTCTGGGTATTTGGTTCGGACTGGCCACTGCTTTTTTTTACAGTATATTCCTGCTCTTATTAAGGCACATACAATCGGACAGGGATGACTTTTCCCTGTTTTACTACCTTATGCTGGTGTGTGGGATGTGATCTTCTTTGCCCGCCCCACCGGGGTTGCCGGATGGATCGGGGCGGCTGTTGTCGTAGGGGCCATCTATTTTGGTATGACCGGAAAAAAACAATACCGTGTCAGCATAGTTTACAAGGTGTAAAGTAAAGAATTCTCCCAAGGCCTCACGGATGGTTTTATTCTCTTAAAAACAGGGACTTGGCCTGATAAAACAGGGAGCATACCATTGTAGAAAGGGGCGAACAGGACATATGGTGGGGAGAAAAGCCAACGGGCATGTTTTTTGCTCAAATCATGGGAAAAGACTTTTATGACAAACCTGAAAAGCAGACATGCCATTGATGAGACAACCATTCCATATCCTTGTAACCGATACCAATCTCCATGTGAGGACGCTTTTGAAGCGGGAGCTTGAACAGGACGGGCACACCATCTATCTGGCAAAAAACAAAAAAGAGGCCCAGGTGTATATCTATGGCGATAATCGGCTTGACATTGTCATCCTTGATCCTGAACTGCCCGATTGCTATGGACACCCCCTACTTGGCCAAATTCAGGCCAGAGTTCCTCCGATCAAGGTTATTATCCACACCTTTGCTGAATTTTTTAATGGGATGAACGTTGATAAGAACGTCTATTTTGTGGAAAAAAGTGCAGTGAGTATTGCTCCGTTGAAAAGGAGAATCCTATCGTTTGGCAAGGTTTAGGCCGTGAAGAGCGGTCTTTAGAACCTTTCTTATCCGCAGATTGCGCAAATCTTCACAGATTGTTTTTCTGGGCAATCTACGGACAACAGGCTGAAATCACTACTTTCTTATGCTGAAAACAGGAACGGGCGAATGCCTGAAAAGCTTTTCAGCGGTTGTGCCAAAGAGAAATTCAGGAAGGTTGGTCCTCCCCCTCTGGCCGACAACGAGAATATCGCCATCCTCCCCATCCACTGCCATAAGAATCTCCTCAAAGGGGGTGCCGTAACGGACAATGATTTTTGCATCTGCAACGTTACCTCCGCAGGCGACCAGCAACTCTCCAAGATCTCTTTTTCTTCTTTCCTTATCATCACTTATATATTTCTCAGCTAAAAAGCTGTTGGGATGCTCGGAATTAAAAGCGCGTCTGGCGACCTCAACCGTTTTTTCGTTGATGACATTGATAAGAACCAACCGGGCTGATAACCCCTTTGAAAGAGTCACTGAATGTTCGAGGATATCCTTTGAATAATCGGAGAAATCAATGGCTGCCACAACACTTTTTATACGTTTCATCTACTCTCCTCCTTGAAATATGTACCCATTAACGTATCTGTGAACAAAACTGAAAAAAACAAGCCATATGGGCAATTTTGTTTTGATTGTGAACCTTAATCGTCCCGGTTAATCCTTCCGGATGAAAAGATCCGGCTCCCTGACACTTAACACTGGAACCTTGGCATGCCTGAAGACCTTTTCGGCGTTGGAACCGAAAATAGTTCTTGAGATATTACTCCTGCCCTTGTTGCCGATCACAATAATATCAACATTTTCCCGCTGGGCAAAATTGAGAATTTCCTCAAAGGGAATCCCCACCGTAATATGAATGGACATGGACGACTTAACATCAAAAAATCTCTCCGTTACAACCGATCGGATCTCGTTATAGCGCTCGGTCTTTAATTCAGAGATGTAGCGATCGATGTCAATCCCGTTTGGGTAGTAGGCGCTGGCCATTTTGACTCCATCGATATCCCTCTGGTTAACCACGTTAAAAAGGAAGATTTCCGCATCGGAAACCACCGCAATTTCAACGGCATATTCAAGGGCAAGGGTTGAATATTGGGAGAGGTCCATGCCCACGAGAATCTTTTTTATTCCTTTCATTGCTGCCTCCTTTATCCTTTACTTAAAAACAATTCTTTTGCCGGTTGTCTGGTCTGCAGCATAGGTGACTTGGCCAATCTTTCCAAGGTCGGTGATCGCCTGGTCAAACAGGTCAGGGTCAAGATCAAAGGTATAAATAATGATTTTTCTCGATTCATTGCCCGTGCCCTCATAGGAAGTCATGATGCTGTGTATCCGCCCCTTGTGTTTGCGAAAGATAGCTGTAAGATCCTGGACGATTCCGGGCCTGTCCTTAAGCGTGACGGCAAACATCTGCCCCTTGTGATCCCCACCCACAAACGAAACAAGGGATCTAAAAATATCGCTCTTGGTGATGATCCCCACCATGCTGCCGTTTTCACCCATCACAGGCATACCTGAAATGTTGTTTCGAAGCATTTTGGCTGCTGCCTCGTCAACGGTAAAATTATAGGGAATGGTTTTCACCGGACTTGACATGAGAGATTTGATCTTGATCTTGTTAACAAGTGAGGTTAATTCATAAATATCAAGGGTGGTTGCCTCGGAGGGTGACGCTTTTTTGATATCTCCATCGGTTACGATACCAACGATACTGCCCTTATCCACCACCGGAACCATTGAAATTATCTTGGTTTTAAAGAGCTTTGACACATCCACAAGGGATGCATCCTTGTCAACTGTGATAACGGGTTTGCTCATCCATCTATTTATCAGCATCTTACCCCCCATAATTTTTTGAATTCTAAATTACAACTCACATCTTCATGATTATCAAATATATCAACATTGTCAACAACCAACAACATAGCAATTTCCATGCCGATTTTTTTACAACCCCCATGCCCGGGCAGACACAACCAAGGGTTGTCAATTCATGCCATCCATTATTTTAAAAAAACATTGACTTAAGAATCTAAAAAAGGATAAAATTGCCATACGTATGAATGATTGCTCATGTGTGACATTGTTGGAAGGATATTTATGACAGATGAACGTTGTTGTGATCTGGATGAACATGAGGGCCTGGATGACATAAAAAAAAAGATGCTGGATGATGACATGTTCTTTTATCTGGCGGATTTCTTTAAAATGTTTGGAGACAGCACCCGGATTAAAATCATTTGTGCACTGTTCAATGGGGATATGTGCGTTGGAAGTATCGCAGAGCTGCTTAATATGACACAATCATCCATTTCACATCAATTGAGGATTTTAAAGGCAAGCCGGCTGGTTAAGGTTCGAAAAGAGGGAAAATATGCGTTTTACTCTCTGGATGACATTCATGTGGTGGAAATTTATAAAATGGGTTTAGAACACATTAAGGAAAAACTATAAAACATGTGCTTGACAACTATTTGGAAAAATCAAACAAATGCGGATACAATGGCTGCCAGGACAATGGGGTGATTGACATGCTTAAACCTATCCATACCCATGATCATTCCGGTGTCAGCGGCGGTCTGACAGCTTTAAACGGTATTGGCTGCAACTGTGGAAGCTCAACTTGCAGCACCCCGGAAACGGGTAAGCTGCTCTTTGAAGATACAAGTCCAGGTGCCATAGAAAAGTTTATCCATTATGGTAAAGAGAACTGGCAGTTAGGATTATCATTTGTTCTGTTTTTCTATGGATTGATCTCGGGTCTGGAAAACCAGCAAAAGTTTTTTGTGTTTGCCATTGCCTATGGTCTGGTTGCCAGGAATGTTCTGGCAGATGCCGTAAGAGGTGTTTTTAAAGGCAGAATGCTGGATGAAAACTTTCTGATGGGAATTGCATCAATTGTTGCCTTTGCAATTGGTGAATATGCCGAAGGTGTCGCCGTAATGCTGTTTTACCAGGTGGGACTGATGGCTGAGCATTATGCACTGAACAGATCCAAAAATTCAATCTCAGCCCTCCTGAACATAAAACCTCTGTTTGCAAACATAAAGACACCCTTTGGTGTCAAAAAAGTAACTCCAGAGGATATCAACGTCGGGGACATTATTGTGGTAAAAGCCGGTGAAAAAATACCCCTGGACGGAACAGTGATATCGGGAAACAGCAGCCTGGATACATCAGCGATTACAGGAGAATCCATGCCCGCAGCCGTTGAGATGGATTCTGCCGTATACAGCGGTTCCATCAATCTTTCGGCCGTAATCGAGATCAGGGTAGGAAAAAACCATGAAAACTCCACGGTATCAAAAATTCTTGAATTGGTGGAAAAGGCGAACCAGAACAAGGCAAAAACCGAAAAATTCATCACCAAGTTTGCAAAGATCTACACACCCATTGTGGTCGCAGCAGCTCTCCTGATAGCAGTTTTCCCCCCGCTTCTAATGGCTGAACCCTTTTCCAAATGGATCTACCGGGCAGCTATTTTTCTGGTGGTATCGTGCCCGTGTGCCTTGGTCATATCCATACCTCTTGGGTATTTTGGCGGTATTGGTGGCGCCGCTAAAGCAGGGATACTGATCAAGGGCGGCAATTATCTGGAAGTTCTGAAGAATGTGGGAACGGTTGTTTTTGATAAGACCGGAACTCTGACCAAGGGAAATTTTACGATAAACCACATTGAAGCCCTGAACGGATATACAAAAGACGAGATACTATGTATCAGTGCCCACCTGGAACGATTCTCAAATCATCCCATTGCAAGGGCGATTTCAGACAAATATTCCGGAACAATTGATGAATCTGATGTTCAGGATATAAAAGAGCTGCCCGGAAAAGGCGTTGATGGAATATACCGGGGCAGGCATATGATCATCGGGAACGAAGCCATGATGGCCGAATACAAAATACCAGTTCCCGATCACAACCACCAGGGAACGATTTTGTATGTCGCAGAAAAGAAGATTATTACCGGAATCCTCTCCATCACGGATGAGATAAAGGAAGGGGCTGCCAGGGGGATTCAGGAACTCAAGGAAGCCGGAATTGACCAGGTGGTTATGCTCACCGGGGACAGGGACAACATTGCACGAAACATAGCAAAAAAACTCGGAATCACCCGGGTCTATTCGCAATTGCTTCCCCATGAAAAGGTGGACAAGCTCGAAGAGGTCATGCAAGACGCAGGAAAAAAGCATGTGGTGTTTGTGGGTGACGGCATCAATGACGCCCCGGTTCTGAGCAGAGCCGATGTCGGCATTGCCATGGGTGCCCTGGGATCGGACATTGCCATTGAGGCGGCGGATGTTGTTCTGATGACCGATGAAATCACGAAAGTAGCCGAAGTTATCCGGATATCGAAATTTACAGGCCGGATCATCTGGCAGAATATTGTGCTGGCCTTTGGTGTAAAAGCGGTGATTATGATTCTTGGCGTCATGGGCATTGCCAATCTGTGGTTAGCGGTGTTCGGCGATGTGGGGGTCGCCTTTCTCGCCATTATCAACGCAGGAAGAGCCATATATTCTTCAAAGAACAGCTCCCCCGTTTTCTGAGGATTTAATCCAGTCGAAACCATTCTAATGCCTGCCCCGATTGCCAGCCTGTCTGTACCAGATTTTACCTGGGGAACGACATCCTCTTTAATCTTGACCCCAAATAGAGAAAGGCATATGGTCCTTATTTTGATTTTGAATTTGATGTCAGGAGCCCCAGTATTATCATGGACCTGTCCTTAGCCACCTATGGACTGCTCTTTTTCACCGGCCTTACCGCCGGATTTGTAGATTCCATTGCCGGAGGCGGAGGTTTAATTGCCCTGCCCGTGCTCTTGTCTGTAGGATTGCCACCCCAGCTGGCCCTGGGGACCAACAAACTCCAGGGCAGCTTCGGCACCCTGTCCGCCACCATCAATTTCATTCGCAAGGGCAAGGCAAGCCTAAAAGGAAACCTTTTAGGCATAGCCTATACCCTTTCAGGTGCGGCTGCTGGTGCTTGGGCCATCCAGCAGATCCAGGCCGGATTCATCCACCACCTCATCCCCTTTATGCTGCTCTTTGTATTTGTCTACACCCTCATGGCAAAGGACCTGGGCATGGTTCAGGGCCGGGCAAAGATGAAGAGACACTTGTTTTTCATGATTTTCGGCCTAGGCCTGGGCTTTTACGACGGATTCTTCGGTCCAGGCACAGGCGCCTTCTGGACCGGGGCCCTGCTCATCCTGCTGGGCATGGAGATTACCTCGGCCACGGCCACCACAAGGATCATGAACTTCACCTCCAATGTGGTTGCCTTAACTCTATTTATCATCGGCGGGAATGTGCTTTACTCGGTGGGTCTTGTCATGGCCTCAGGCCAGATCATCGGGGCGAGGATAGGTTCAGGCATGGCCATTAAACGAGGATACACATTTATCCGGCCAATTTTCCTGACCATGGTATTTCTCACCATTATCAGACTGATATATGTCAACTATATTTAACCCGGAAAGGATCATCATGTTACAGGCCCAGGAAGACCTGCTTCTGGAGATGATTCCTGGAGCGGTGACCCCCTTTGCCGCCGTAATATGCTAATCATTCCCTTGCATTTGCACCGATTCTTATGCCGTACCTGTCGAGCTTGGAGTGAAAGGTGGGTCTTGATATGCCGAGCAGCTTGGCCGCCTTGGAACGGTTTCCCTCGGTAAAATCCAGGGCCTCCTCCATGAGAAGTGCCGCAACATGGTCCAGGCAGGTGTCAAAGATCTTTTCCTCTTTTTCCGATTTAAGACATTTGCGAACCCACTGCCGCACACCGTCGATGGCGGTTGCTTCGACAATATCCGTCCGATTTCGGTTGTCAAGTTCGGTCAGGGTAATCTCCTCGGCCTGGACCGGAGCGCCCCTGTTAAAGATCAGGACCTTTTTCAACGCATTGGCAAGCTCCCGGATGTTGCCGGGCCAGTCATACTGCTCGATCTTGCTCACAGCACCGGGGGAGATGCCGGGATTTACCATGGACATCTCGGAGCTGAGTCTTGCCAGCAGATAGTCGGCAAGAATGACACTGTCCCCCTTTCGTTCTCGCAGGGGAGGCATGGTGATGGAGATCACCTGAAGGCGGTAGTAGAGATCCTCCCTGAACAGCCCGTCGGCCACGGCTCGTTCAAGATCCCTGTTGGTTGCGGCAATGATCCTTACATCCACGCTGATCGGTTCCTTGCCGCCTAGACGCTCGATGCTGTTTTCCTGGAGAAGGCGCAGGAACTTTGCCTGGATGCTCATGGGCATGTCCCCGATCTCGTCGAGGAACACGGTGCCTCCCATTGCCTGTTCAATTTTTCCCACCCGGCGATGGGCTGCCCCGGTAAAAGATCCCTTTTCATACCCAAAGAGCTCACTCTCAAGCAGGGTTTCAGGAATTGCCACACAGTTGATGACCATGAAAGGTTTTTCAGCCCTCAGGGAATGGTTGTAAACGGCCCTTGCCGCAAGCTCCTTGCCCGTCCCAGATTCTCCCCGGATAAGAACGGTGGCGTCGGTTGACGACACCCGGCCAATGGCCTTGTACACCTCGAGCATCTGGCTGCTGGTTCCCACAAGGGCCTCGCGATCAGAAAAATCGTCCACCCCTGGATTCACATCCACAGGGGAAGACATGCACTTGCCTGCCACAAGGGCCTTTTTTATCAAATCAAGCATCTCGGGCACGTCAAAGGGTTTATATATATAATCATAGGCACCATGCTTGATCGCTTCTATGGCCGTTTCTGTCGTTCCAAACGCCGTTATGATAATCACGGGGAGTTTTGGATTCACGACGTGAATCGCCTCAAACACCTCCATTCCGCTCATATCGGGCAAACGGATATCAAGTATCACAAGATCCGGATTTATGGCTGCGGCCTTGGCGATTCCCTCCTGTCCGTTATAGGCAGCCTCTGTTTCATAGCCGTCCTGAACGAGGATCTTGGTAAAACTGAGACTCAACTGCTGATCATCATCAATGAGAAGTATCACTCCCATGGGCGCTCTCCTTGACCGGTATTTTAATTATAAATTCAGCTCCTTCCAACCTGCCTGATCGAACAAAAAAAATCCCCCCATGCTCCCGGACGATTCTTTCGACAATGCTCAGCCCAAGACCTGAACCATCCTCCTTGGTGGTGAAAAACGGATTTGTGATATCCTTGAGTATCGGCTCGGGAATCCCCGGACCATTATCAACGATGTAGATAACAGCAGCGTCACCCATCTCTGGAACAAATTCTCTTGTTTCAGTTATAACGACCCTGCCCCCCTGGTCCATGGCTTCACAGGCATTGGTCAAAAGATTCACCAGGGCCTCCTTTAAACGGTCACTGTCCACCAACACCTGGCAAAGATCAGGATCCGGGTCAAACAGAAGTTCCACATCGTACTCTTTGATCCGATATTCCAAAAGGGTGATTGCCGAATCAATGATAGCACGTACGCTGGAAAGTTTGAGCCTCAACTTCGGGGGCCGTGCAAACTCGATGAAATTCTGAACAATTCTGTCAATTCTGGCAATCTCGTCTGAGATCACCTGGAGATCCTCGTTTTGAATGTCTGTGAGATCAAGGGAACGGCTCAGAGAAAACATGCGCATCTTGATCGAGGTAAAGGGATTTCGGATGGTGTGGGCAACACCTGCCGCCATCTCACCCACCACCACCATTCTCTCTGCATGGACAAGATGCTCCCTGCTTCTTGCCAGGGCATCATGGGTGTCTCCAAATTCCTTGATCATGCCTTCCAGGGAGTGTTTCAGGGAGACCACCTCATCCTGGCGACTCTCGTCGGGCGAACCTCCGGTTTCAATGGCAAGCCCCCTGATGGGAATCAATATCTGGTGATAGAGAACAAACAAAAGAAGCCCGCAAAGGGATACAAAAAGCGCCATCCCGGAAAACCCCACCCGTCTGAAGGCAATGGATCTATGATGATTTTTCTCTTCAATCTTCTGAATGACGTTCCACTGATCCTGGCTGAACTTGCGGCAAAGATCGAGCAGGCTGAAAAAAAGCTCCCGGTGGCGTTCATGGACAAGGGAGATGGTCTCCTGACCGGTGGAGTGACGGTAATTGTCAATCACCTGATCCTTGGCCTCCACATAGGTGGCATATTGATCGTTTATCCCTTCAAGGATATCCCTCTGTTCAGGACTGAGATTCAGGGATGAAGCCCTGTCAAGGCTCTGCCTGAATACCTCCCTGTACTGGCCAAGGGATTTGAGCCACTTTACCTCACCATCAACAAAATAATAGGTGAGAAACCCCTTCTGATTTGCAAGGGCAAGCTCCATGTCCTGGGCCGTTTTAAATAAAACCACCTCTTTTTCCACCATGGTAACCAGCATGGCATCGTTCTGGTAAGTGTACCACAAAAGAGCGGCACCACCTGACAGAGCAATGGCAGCCATGGCACAAAAGATATAGATGATCTTCAACCTCAGGGTGAGATAGTGTGCCATTGCCTGCCATGACCTCCTAGGGCTTAATTACAATTGTCGGAAAGATTCCTTTTTTATTGCCCTCGGGATAGGGCTGAATCGTATTAAACGAAATATATTGATTTTTCTGGGCATGGCCCTTTTTCTCAGCTCCATTAAAAAAAGCCCCGTTTGCCTTGAGGATGTGACGGATCCTGTCCTGAAAGGCTTCGATAAAAGCTGCTCCGTTTCCTTCAAAGAACATATTGCCCATGGCGAGTCTTGTTTCGACCTTTGTAAATTCCTCAATGGAAATGGAGTGGGTCTCAAGATCTTCTTCACTCTGGATCAACCCCCATACAAGATAGTCCGGAGGAATGTTCACAGCTCCGTTTACGTCAATGATGGTATGGGGCATTACAATGCAATTCTCACCAATGGTCAGTCGATTGTCAGGCCGGCCTCGCAAAAAGCTGTTAAACCCCACAAAAACCATGGACCCGAGATCCGCCTCAATGATCTTGGCACCATGGGCCGCGACATCGTTCCCCTCAAGGTTTGAATTGATGACAAAACAATTTTCCTGGACATTTACACCTTTGCCAAGGGAGGCATTCTGAAGATAGGCCCGCTGGGCAACAAGGACATTTTCGCCAATGGTGGTCTGACCCCTTGTAACGGAATAACGGTCAAGGGATGCTGACGACGGCACCGGAATCAGCTGCTCGATGTTGACCACATCAAAAACCCGTTGGAAGGCTTCCTTACGATCTGCTACAAAATCGATGAGCTTCCCCTGGGGTGGCGATCCTGCGGAAAAATAGACATATTCGTTGAGCTTCTCCTGGGGATGTTGATAGTAAAAGTTGAACTTACCGGGATTTCTTACCCATATGGTTCCATGGGGAATGTTCAGGTGGCTGATCTCTTCTGCCTGGATATAGGCAAAGTTACCGATAACGCAATCGTGCATGGTGGTGAGATCAGCCGTGGCGAAAGCACCTATGAAACAGCCTTCACAGGGAGATCCATGGATATTGGAGTGGTTCATGGAAATGGTATCCTTGATAAAAAACCGTTCAAGGGACTCAGGATCATGGGAGAAATTGTGAACCAGAGTCTTGATGAGAAGGCTGTCCTCCACCTGGATTTCTTCGTTGTCTACCACGGGGATTTTATAGTCATTGTACTGAAAGATATCCCCCCTTTTTTTCAGTTCATCCCCCCTGATATCACTCTTGTACAAAATGGCGTTGTTTACCTGGCAGCGTCCGAGAAAATAGCTTCCGGCAAGATTTGAATTCTTGAATTTAAAATTTAACGGGTGGTGGGGAGTGATGCCGTAAAAGCCATAAAATTTGATCATCTGGCCGATGGGAATAATATGAATATAGGGAGTGGCGTCGAAACCGAGCTCCCTCAAGTTTATATTCACCCGTTGTAATATTCTTTCAAAAAGCGTTACAATTGCTTTCATGCGGGTTCTCCTTCATCGTTATGAGCCTTTTTCATGGCTGTAATCAATGCCGAGAACACATCGGCAAGCCTCAACACACCCACGGTCTTCTCCTCCCTCGTAACAAGGAGGGAGAGACGTTTCCGAATGCTGAACTGGTGGGCCGCAGAGTTAAGCGTGGTGTTTTCATCGATAAACTCATTTTCAGACAGGGTTTTCATGAAATCATCCACCTTCATATCCATGGCAAGATTGTCAGGGTAAAGATAATTATCAATAGCCTCGTTGTTAAGACTCGTCTCCCTTATGGATGCCACAAACTTTGAGCTGAACCCAAACCTATCTAACCTGTCCACCACCGCCGTATACTCGGTCTTGGGCTCAAGGGCCATGAGGAGATTAAGCTGGCTTAACTTGCCGATTACCTCATCATTTTCATCCAGCACCAGAACAACCCAATGGGGATGGACCGTCTGATCAACGTCTTTTTTTGCAGTTTCAAGGGCAAGAACTGCCTCGTACAGTGTAGCCCCCTTGTATGTGGTGGCATAATCAGACAGGGTCACCATAAAATCTTTTACAATCTGGTTCATTCAAGACACTCCCTTGTCAGGTTTTTATAGGAAACTCGCTTCGAAGCGCCATAGGTAGCGGAGTTTCAATATTCGTTGTGGCCGGATGCCTCCCTCGCTCCGGCCGTGCCGGTTATAGGAAATTTACGCCAGAAAATCACTGCGGGCCTAAGTTTCATATTCGTTCTGGCCGTGAGCCTCACCTCACTCTGGCCGTGCCGGTTAAAAAACTGCTCTGGAAAAGAAAATGGTACTCTTCCCCAAGTATGACACAGGGTCTACCACGTCTTTTATTTTATATCAAGCCCTTGTAATATAAGCTCAAACATTGCTGTTTCAAAGGGATTGAACACTATTGAGGCAATACCCTGCATTTGCAACACATTTCAGCATCAACTATAAATACAGATAGTTACAAAAAGGACCACCTGTTTTAGCATTTCCTTGATCTTTTTTTTTCATCATGATAGGCCTATTTTATTTTTCATGCTTGCATGGAAAAGAATAACCGGAACAACGACCAAACAGCACCGTTAGTGCTAAACATATAAAAGGAGAAACAATTTGAAAACAAACTGTGTCAAGGATCTGATGGTACCCCTGTCAGACTATGCAACGGTGACCGAGGATGCATCGCTTTTTGATGTGGTCCAGGCACTTACAACGGCCCAGGAAAATTTCTGTGCCGATTCAAAGTATCCCCACATGGCCGTTATCATTATTGACAAGGATGGTAAGGCTGCGGGCAAGGTTGGTCAGCTGGATGTATTAAAGGCGCTGGAACCCAAGTATCGGGAGATGCTTGACAGGGAAGGCCTTGCTAAATTTGGATTCTCAAGATCTTTCATGAAGTCCCTTTTGACCAACTACCACCTGTGGGACTCCCCCCTCAGGGACATCTGCATCAAAGGTTCGTCCATACCCGTTTCAACATTCATGCACACCCCGGCAAGCGGGGAGTTCATCGAGGAGGACGCCACACTTGACGAGGCCATTCATCAGTTGCTCCTTGGCCAGCACCGATCGCTCCTTGTGATGAAAGATGGGGTCGTCACAGGGGTGATTCGTCTGACCGATGTGTTCGACTCGGTTGCCAGGGTCATAGGCGAGTGCTCCCTGGGCTGACAGCCGGCACGGCCGGAGGGAGAGATGGCTCACGGCCTTAACGAACAATGAAACTCCACCAGCGAGAATGCTGTTTACGGAGTTTTCCATAAAAACTTATCAAGATTTTCAGGAGGAACAGTTCAATGAGTGTTGACATGGAAACAAACGAAAAAACCAGAAACTGGTTTAAAACTGCCTGGCTCCTTGTGGGAGTAGGACTTTTTGCCCTGGTCTACTATTCCCCGGCCTGGCCCGATGCCATCGACCCAATGGGCAAGCACTTTGCCCTTTCAACCGCCGGCAAGGGTGCCATAGCCGTATTTCTCATGGCCGGTACCTGGTGGGTGTTTGAGGTTATTCCCATTGGCGTGACAAGTCTTGCAATTGGGGTCATGCAGACCCTCTTTCTCATCAGGCCTGCCAAGGAGGCCTTCAAGGACTTCATGGATCCCTCGGTCATGTTCATCTTCGGCTCCATTGTCATCGGGCTTGTGTTCACCAAGACCGGGCTCACCAAGCGCCTTGCCTATAAAATGCTCTCCATTGTGGGGGAAAGAACCAGCATGATCTATCTTGGCTGCTTTGGCGTAACCGCTGCCCTTACCCTTATCATGGCCCACACCGCAGTTGCAGCAACTATCTACCCGTTGCTTGTGGCCATCTACGCCCTTTACGGTGAGGGAGACAAACAGACCAAATTCGGCAAGGGGCTGTTCATCGGCATGGCCTATGTGGCTGGTGCAGGGTCCGTCGTCACCCTTCTGGGTGCTGCCCGGGGTGCCGTTGCCCTCGGTTTTTTCAAGGACATCATGGGCGTTGACATCGGATTCTTTGAGCTCTCCTACTACATGGCTCCGGTGGGCTTTCTCATGGTTGTTTTTTTGTGGGTATACTTTATGATCGTCCTTAAACCTGAGAAAAAAACCATCCCAGGCCTCAAGCAGAGGGCCAAAAACCTCTACATCGAACTTGGCTCCATCTCTCGCAAAGAGGTCCTTGCGGCAACCATCGTGGGAATCTGCATCCTTGCCCTTGCCACTTTTGCCATCCTCAAGGCCTTTATAGCTGGCTTTGAGCCGCCCGACAAAACAGCTATCATCCTCATCTCCACCATACTTTTTTTCATCACCGGCATCCTTGGTATTGACGATCTTGAAGAGATCCCCTGGAACATAATTCTTCTGTTTGCCGGTGCCATGAGCATTGGTTTCTGCCTCTGGAACACAGGCGCCGCCGAATGGATGGCCATCAACTGGCTCACCTTTTTCAAAGAGTCCCACTGGTTTGTCTTTGTCATGAGCATCGCCTTTTTCGTCATGGTGATGACCAACTTTATCATGAACGTTGCAGCCATTGCCATTTCACTGCCCGTGGCCCTTGTCATCGCACCCTACCTTGGGGTTTCAGGAGAGGCTATCCTCTTTACCTCCCTTATAGTTGCAGGCATGCCCTTTCTGCTGCTTGTGGGTGCGGCCCCCAACGCCATTGCCTATGACTCAAAACAGTTCACCCCGGGCGAGTTTTTTCTCTACGGCATCCCGGCAAGTATCATTCTCCTGGCCTTAACCGCATTTGCCATCCTGGTGCTGTGGCCCTTGATGGGAATGCCCATTACCCTTGGATAGAAATCAATTCCGCAAATTACACTGATTTGATTACACATAAACGAGCATAAAAAATAAAAAAAGGACACCTTACCCGATTTCCCCAGGTAAGGTGTCCTTTATCCTTCCTACCACCCCTTGGAACCCATGATCTTCTTGATCTTTTCTTCCATGTGGCGCTCCACAAGAATCATCTTATGGGCCTTGGCCTTTTTGATCTTTTCGGTAAGGTTGTTCATATCGGCCGGTTTTTCCAAAAGGTCCATGGCTCCGAGCTTCATGGCCTGGATACCCTTTTCAACCGTGGCGTGGCCAGTCAAAAGGATTACCTGAAGATCTGAATTGATCTTTTTCATATTTTTAAGGGCTTCAAGACCGTCCATCTCGGGCATGAGAAGATCCACGATGATGGCGTCAAAGTTTTCGTTTTTAACCCTTTCAAGGGCCTCTTTCGCTGAAATGGCGGTTGTCACGTCCATGCCCCGGTTACGCATACGCTCGGACATCACATCCAGAAAATCCTGCTCATCATCAACCAGCAATATTTTTTCACCCATGGTTATTCTCCTTTTTTTAAGCTTTACAGTAAAATCAAACTCGGAAAGATAATAATACTAAACAGTTTTCAAAATTTCCGGAAGCTTTAACACAAGCTCCCGGGTGTCGGCAAAGGGCCAGATATCGGCACCAAGGGCCTCCGCAAGTGCCCTGTCCCAGGGCGTTCTTTCCCCATCAACGGCATGAAGCGGAGAAAAAACAAGCTCGACTCCATTGTCGTTCCTGCGAATGGCAATGGTCATGGTTTCGACCCTGCCACCCCCTTGAAGGGCATACCCCAGAACTTCCCATATTAGATTCATAAAAAGAAACTCATTAGTGTTTATGACCACCGGCCCAGCCAGCGGGCCCACCTCAACCCTGAGACCAAGGGTTGAAAAAGCTTTTTCACCAAGTTCCAGAGTAAATGCAAGGGTTTCCGCCACATCAACCTCGGTCACAGGATTATCAACACTGTGGGCCAGGCGATTCATCCTTTTAACCGTAGTGTCTGCCCTCTGTACCTGCCGGACCACCCTGCCTGCGATTGTCCCGGTTCTTTCGGGATCAAGGGGGTTGCCCTTTTTTGCCATAAGACTCAGATCTTCCATCAGCCCTGCATTTTCATTGATTATGGCAAGTGAATTCTTGATCTCGTGGCTGATGAGGGCCATCATTTTACCGAAATAGGCAAGCCCCGTCAGTTTTGTTTTCTCTGTTCCCATGTTCATTTGCAACCCCCTTGAGTTTCAGCCGATCCGGCCTGCCGCAGCCTGGTTTATAACCTTCATCAGCTGATCAATATCAACGGGTTTGATCAGATAGGAAATCCCGTCTGTAATCCCTTTTTTGTAGTCATCCTCTGAACCGTGGCCAGTCAGATAGATAAAGCGCATGCCCGGTGCGATCTCCTCGATTCTCCTTTTCAGCTCTATCCCCCCCATCTTAGGCATCTTGACGTCCAGCACGGCAACGTCAAAAGGCTCTTGGTTTATATATGCCAGAGCTTCTTTTGCGTTTGAGGCCCAGCGAGCCTCTACTCCCCTGAACGAAAGACGTTCAGCCAGGGTGGCAACATACTCCACCTCATCGTCAACTAGAAGGACTCGCACGTATTTGCCTCCTTTCTCTTTTTGGGTTTAAACGGCATGGTTATGATAAAACTCGTTCCCCTGCCCACCTCGCTCTCTACTTTGATAAAGCCACCAGCCTCTTCGATAAGCTGATAGGTTATGGAAAGCCCCAGTCCTGTTCCGCCCTGGTCTAATTTGCTGGTGTAAAAAGGCTCAAATATCATTTCAATATCTTTTTCCGGGATACCGCAACCGGTATCGGCCAGGGTAAGTATCCAGAATTGCTCGTTCTTCGTTTGAACTTCAATGGTGAGTCTGCCCTCACTTCCAATTGCTGAAAAGGCATTGTTAACGATGTTGAGCAGTACCTGCTGAAGCTTTCCCCGATCACATTCGACCTCTGGAAACTCCTCTGGAACGGTCACAACAATCTCGATGCTTCGATATTCCGCCTCTTTTACCAGAAAACCCAGCGCCTCTTTGATCACGGTTTTGATGTCAACGGTTTGAAAGGATTCATCCATGTGCCGGGCAAAGTTGAGGAGTCGCTTTGTAATGGTTCCGCACCGGGTAACAGACGAAAGGACAGACTCCACAAGCCCCATGAGCTTGTCGTCACCCGAATACTTTTCCCTGTACACAAACAGATCCTTGATAAGCCCCGCCTTTTCATTGATTATGGCAAGGGGGTTGTTGATCTCATGGGCAACGCCTGCGGCAAGCCTCCCCACGGTTGATAGTTTGTTGTCATACTCAATCCTGTGCATTACCATTGCCCTTTTCCGATCAGAAAAAAACATCTGGTTCACCAGATAGGTGGTGCCAAGAACAATCACCCCGAGAATAAGGGTGATGCTCAACAGAAGAAATCCGATGAGATTGGAACGGGTAGCGTACCAGGATTTCATCAGAGCGGCCTTCTGCTTTACGATCATCAGGATGAAATTGGTGTCGGGGATATAGGCATACCCCACTATAAACTGCTCTTTGTCTTCCTGCCGGTACTCTTGAACCTGGGTGTAGTCCGAATAGGGGGGGACCAGAATGGAAACCGTGGAAAACACATCCCCCTGATAACGGCTCGGGGTCTGAATCACCCCCTCATGGTTGATCAGAAAGGCGTCCCCCTCACCGTTGAGCTCAAGGGTTGCAAAGATATCGTTAAACTGATCCGTATCAAGGGTCGCCCTTAAAACATAGAATCCACTCTCCCCGAATTCGCATTTAACGGCTATTACCAGATGGGGTTTATTCCGAAACCCCAGAAACACCTCGCTTTTATAAACCCCCATATCAACTACCCTGTTGAACCAGGCCTGGTCGGAATAGTCCTTTCCGCCGAGATTATAGGCCCCTGAATAGGCAATCTGAACACCCTTATCGTTGATCACCCCAAGATCAACAAAACCGCCAAACGATATCTCAAGATCGTTGAGTATCTCTTCCAGGCGATTGGTGTTGGAGAGCACCGAAATATCATTATCGTGGACAATAAAATCCAGGGCAGACCTGCGGGCTGAAAAAAAAGAAACAATAGTCCGCTTGGTATTGGAAACCGTTCGCCGGGTCCTGAGGGAAATCTCCGATTCAATGGATTTCTGGGTCACGTTGTAGTCGAGCATGGTGATGGTGATCAGGGGAACAAGGGTAACCGCAGCCGTGAGAAAAATCACCATCTGCCAGATTTTTTTGTAATTCAAGGTGTGCCTGGATCCCTTCGGCCCCTGGGCAGAGGAGTCTAAAAAAGCTGGCTTGTATCGTTCAATTATCGACATTTTATATTCCGCCCCTGGTTTTTTGTATGAAACTCCCTCCAAACCGGCAGGCAGGAACGGGTGTTACCCTTCTCTCATTCTCGCAGGCCGTCCGTGGCCTGCTCCGAGGGAAATGGCAACTCTTTCGGCGTCCGTGCCGACCGTTGCCATTTAACCCGTTCAGGGCAACACCCGTTCCCACCTGCCTACTGCTTTCGAATTTCATGCATCCCACCCCCACGGTTTACGCTTTCTGCTGCTTGATCTTTTCGTTGGCAAGCTTCAAGGTCTTGCTCAAGAGATCGATGTCAACGGGTTTTTGAAGATAGGCAAAGGCTCCCAGCTCCATGCACACCTTTTTGTCGGCCTCGCTGCCGTGGCCGGTCAGGATGATAACCTCAATCCCCGGCTTTGTGCTCTTTACCTTTTTGAGCACCTCGATGCCGTCGATGCCAGGCATCTTGAGATCCAGGATCATCACATCGGGTTCGTCCTCGTCAACGATATTCAAGGCAGACTCACCGTCATAGGCAACGGCGGAACTCATCTCCCTCAGGAGAAGCCGTTCGGACAGGGTCTGGACAAATTCACGTTCATCATCCACCAGCAGCACCTTGGATGGGGCTTCAAAATCAAACCTTCGATAGATATCCGTCTGGTAAAAGCCTTTGCCAATCTCGGTTTTTACAGTCTTGACCCCCTCAACCTCTATGGCAATGGCTGCCAAATCCTCCTCCAGACGCTTTAACATCAGTACGTTCTTGTTGATGGTCAGGGTCACCTCGCCTGCCGCTGCCGAGACTTCTACATTATGCCCCTCACCTGCCAGGACCGTTTCAACCCTGGCTGCCAGGAGAAAATCGCCAACGGCCAGGACCGACAAATCAGAGAAGGCCACGGCCGGACTCTGGGATTTTTCAACGATAAGGGTCACTGCCTCTTCTAAGGAGGTTGTGTCCATGGGAACTACAATGTCATAAAGGTTCTTGTCCCAGGGGTCCTTACTTTCGGTAAGATTCTCAACCCAGGCGGCGGAATTCTTATCGTTCTCCTTGATCAGGCTTAGGGCATCTCGCTCGCTGATGCCCGCAACTTGAGCCTGGTCGACCCTGAACCTTACCCCGGCTATGGAACATACCCGCAATACATGGCTGATACTCGTTGGGATCAGATGGACCGGGAAACCCGTAACGACAAGGTTATCCCGGGCAAGCATCTCTGCCACAGCAAGCCGCATGCAGGCAATGGAACGTTCTTTTTCATGGGTGAATTTATTAAATATCGAGGTTTTTTCACGAAAGGCCTCACGGATTTTACTCTCACCGATACTGGACATGGACGAGGCCTTTGCCACGACACCATCCTCGGTAATCAGATTATACCCCGTTTGTGCAACCAGGGCCGCTTCGATCTCTTTATCCCTACAGAAATTGCCGCTGAACAGTGTAATCACAGACATTATAGTTTTTCTCCTGGTATTTTTTTGTATGAAACCCGCTTCCAACCGGTAGCCGGACATTCGGTTTTATCGGGACCGCCATAAAGGGTACCCGCAAGGGGAGCCCTTACACTACTATCCTCGGCTTCTTTTACCGAGCCATAAGGGCCATGATCCGCTCCGATCATGCCTGGGAGGCAAGCCTGCATGTGGTTGAAAGCGGGCAGTCCTGCTCCTGATTCTCCTCGTGGGCATGTTCATGAACGGTGCATATGGCCTGTTCCATGGTCGCATAGATATGATCCCTTCCGATTTTTTCAATGAGATAAGTACGTTCAAACACCTGTGCAACCGATTCATTGATGCCTGAAAACGAAATATCAACACCGGCACTCCTCACATTGTCGATCAAGAGGGAGAGAAGTTCCTCACCAGATGCATCAATATCGTTGATGCCGTTGGAAACAATGATAATATGCCTGAGCTCTTTTTTTCGGGTCATCCGGTCGCTGATCTGATCCTCAAGATAACTTGCATTGGCAAAGAACAAAGGACCATCAAACCGGACAAGATCAATATGCTTACACTCCCTTAAACCATGGGTTACCGAACAGCGAAGGGCATTGTCATCATACCTTGACAGAGAGGATACCTTGGGCCGCATACTCTTGTAAAGAAAAACCATGAGGGACAAAACTACACCCACCATAATCCCCTTGTCAAGATGGGGTGCAAAGGCAAGGGTGAATATAAATGTTATGATGGAAATAGCTCCGTCATACCACTGGGCCCGCCATGCGTGGATAAAACCCGATACGTTTACAAGCCCTACAACGGCCATCATGATAACGGCGGCAAGCACACTCTGGGGAAGATGGTAGAGGAGCGGAGTAAAAAAAAGAAGCACCACCACCACGGCAAGACTTGTGAATACACTGGAAAGCCCTGTAACCGCACCTGCCTGGAGGTTGACCGCAGACCGGGAAAAAGAGCCTGAAACGGGATAACTCTTGCCAACAGCCCCGATGATGTTGGCCAGCCCCTGGCCGATGAGCTCCTGATTGGGATCGAGACGCTGGCCGGTCTTTGCGGCCATGGCCTTGGCAATGGAAATCGCCTCCATGAAACCAAGGAGCGAGATAATAGCGGCAAAAGGCAAGAGACGGAGCATCACCTTCAGGTCAAGCTCGGGTATGGAAAGGGAGGGAAGCCCCTTTGGGACTGTTCCGACGACTGCGCCTCCCCCCATGACCAGAAGATTTTCCGTGTCAAGAACACGGTTGCCCAGCTTGAGCCTCCAGGTCCTGCCGTCGGTTTCCAGATTCTCCGGCACCTCCTGCTGGAGGAGAAGTGTAAGAGAACCGTCGTTGTTCAGGATGCCGGAGAAGAGAAGATCCCTCAAGGCTTCCCTCTGAAGGTGGGAGTCGTGATTGAGGCGTTGAAGCTTTACCGCCGTTACGTTGAAATCATGCACCGCATCCAGCACCTTGATGGTGTCCTTCTCTTTTTTGGCCTGGTCAACCGCATTGGAACCTGCGGCCCTCTCATCTGCAAGACGGGGAATCTCGCCGATTATTCTATTGAATTCCTGGATCATGGAACGTACGCCAGGTGAGTCAAAGGCTGAGATATCAACGGTTTTGTTGTGCTCAAACCCCATGGACCAGGCGATCACAATGGTGACGGCAACGGCCACAAGAACATTGGGGACCTTTGGCATCATCTTTTTCAACCCGTACATGATGGCAAAGGCAAGCACCCCCATGAAAAGGGTCGGCCAGTGGGTGTAATGAACGGCGGCCCTGCACACGTTGATGATGGTCTCATAGTGGTGTTCGGCCTTGTCCACATACACGCCAAACATCTTGGAGAGCTGGGACGAGGCAATTATGATGGCAGCGGCATTGGTAAAACCGTTGACAACCGGGTGGGAGAGAAAATTCACCACAAGGCCCAGACGAAGCAGCCCTAGAGAGAGCTGAAACACACCGACCATCAGGGCAAGCACGATGGCGTAGGCAATAAAACCTTCGCTGCCGGCCGTTGCAAGGGGTTCAAGACTTGCCGCTGTCATAAGGGAAACAACCGCCACAGGACCCGTTGCAAGCTGGCGGCTCGATCCAAACAGGGCCGCAACCATGGGAGGCAGAAAGGAGGCGTAAAGTCCAAAATATGACGGCATTCCAGCCAGCTGGGCATAGGCCATGGACTGGGGGATAAGAACCAGGGCCACGGTGAGCCCCGCCAGAAAATCAATCCTGAACTTGTCAAGATCGTACCCCTTGAACCATGGGAGAAACGGTAATAGTTTTGTCAACATTTAATCACCTGCGCTGAGTTATGGGTTTTAAGCCTTAAATGGGTCATCTGTCGTATTTTAAAATTTTCCTGCACGAACCCAGGAGGTCGTTAAAAAGAGCCCCTGTATCGTAGAGGTTGTAAATCTTGAACCTGACCACCCCGTCAACCATGGAAAAAAGCACCAGAGCCGTTTTCCGGGTGTCTAAAGCCCGAATGGATCCGTCTTTACGACCAAGGGCAACTGCCCGCTCAAAAACGTCCACAAGGCTGTTGTATATACTTTCAAGGTGGCTGCGGCACTCGCTGTTCACCAGGGCAAGCTTGTAGGGATAGTGGCTGTGGAGGAGGAGGAACCACGCTTCCATTGATCCTGCAAGGTAGAGATAAAAGGAGATGACCCCCTCCACAAGATCGATTCCCGAATCAAACTCGTGCTGTTCAAGATAGGCGTCAAACTCCTGGATAATACCGTCCTTGACTGTTTCCAGGGCCGTCAGAAAAAGAGCCTCCTTGCTCTTGAAGTGATAGAACACCGTGGCACCTGAAACCCCGGCCAACCTTGCGACCTCGGCCATGGAGGCATCTTGAAATCCCCTGTCGGCAAAAAGGGTGATTGCAGAATTCAGGATATCATCTTTTTTGGACATTTTTTCTCCGTTAAGGGTTTTGATTGACCACACCTAAACTCAACTACTGATTGGTCAGTCAGTTTTTTATTATCAATAAAAATTGACCAGGTCAACAAAAAAAGCAAATATTGCAAATTGGCATGAAAGTCGATATTAAATAGTGATGATTTCAGGATGGATAGCCATGTTAAAGGAAAAGAACCGGAACTTCTCTCTTATTCCTTCCCCCCATAAAAAAATTTTTCTAACCCTGTTTTTCACCATTTTCATAACTGTTACCGGGGTTGGGATCGTGGTACCCCTGCTGCCGGTATACGCCAATGACCTCGGGGCAAAGGGAATCTATATCGGCATGATTTTCGGAGCCTTTGCCCTTTCCCGAACCATCTTTCTTCCCCTGTTTGGCCGGGCCTCGGACAGAGTCGGCAGAAAACCCTTCATCGTTGCAGGACTTGCCGGCTACGTTATTGTCTCAGTTGCATTTATGCTGAGCCAGAGCGTTACAAGCCTGATCATCTTCCGATTCATCCAGGGAATTGCCTCTGCCATGATCATGCCCGTTGTCCAGGCCTATGTGGGAGAAATAACCCCGCCCGGCCGTGAGGGATATGCCATGGGACTGTTCAGCATGTCCATGTTTGCAAGCATGAGCCTCGGTCCCCTCATGGGGGGTGTGATATCGGATCTGATCTCCATGGATGCGGCCTTTGCCTGCCTTGGCATCCTGTCGGTAGCGGGTCTTTGCCTTACCCTGCTCCTTCTTCCCAGGCCAGGAAAAGAACATATCCAGCCAAACGAGACAGAACTTCCATCCTGGCGCTCCATGGTGAGCGACCCCGGTCTTTGTGGACTCTTTGCCTACAGGTTCGCCTACGCGGCCTGCATCGGCATCATCTGGAGCTTTCTTCCCCTCTTTGCCCATTCAAGATTCAACCTCACCGACACCCACACAGGGTTTCTTGTCATGCTGGGGGTCTTTATCAGCGGAATCTTTCAAATCCCCATGGGATACCTTGCCGATCGGTTCAACACACGAATAATGGTGGTCATGGGCGGGGTCCTGTGTGCGGCTGGCATGCTAATGGTCAACTCTGCAACCTCCTATGGAGGTCTTTTGCGGGCAGTGTGCCTCTTTGGCATCGGTGGCGGTGTCTCCATGCCGTCCATCATGGCAATGGCCGTTATCAAAGGCAACCAGAAAAAGGCCATGGGATCTGTGATTTCCCTGATCACCATGGCCCACAGCCTGGGCATGATGACAGGTTCCATGGCCGCAGGCCTTGCCATGGACCATGCCGAGCTCGCCGTGGTCTTTCCCTTTGGTGCCGGCGTCATGATCTTTGGCGGGGCAGCCCTTCATCTCTTCATGGCACGGGATCACCTGACATGACGATACCGCCGCCAACACTGTAGGGGCAATTCATGAATTACCCTTGCGTGATTTATCCTTGAGTGAATTCCCAAAAAATCCCAGGAGGGGTTGACAGCCATTTCTTGTTCCGATATCGTCAATATGTTACCGTACACATATAGTGAAGGCATACCGTTTAGATGTCATTAATTCATTTAAAAGGAGGTGTCCAAATGGGAAACGGAGAACAAGAAACCTTTGCACGATTGCTGCAGTATGCGGGCATCACCATCAACGGTGATCGCCCCTTTGATCCAAAGATACACAATAAAGAGCTCTACCGAAGGGTCCTGACCCAGAAAAACCTTGGCCTTGGCGAATCCTATATGGAAAAATGGTGGGACTGCAAGGCCATTGATCAGTTCATCGCAAAGATCCTGCAAACCAACCTTACCCAACACTTGAAAAAAGATTGGGCCACGCTCCTGCAGATGTTTAAAGCTGCGATTTTCAACCTTCAGAGGCCGAGTCGGGCGTTCAGAGTTGGTGAGACCCATTACGATATCGGCAATGACCTGTATGAAAGAATGCTGGACAGGAGGATGCAATACTCCTGCGGCTATTTCAAGGAAACGGACGAGCTTGAAGAGGCCCAGCAGGCAAAGCTTGACCTTGTCTGCAAAAAACTTCTGCTGGAGCCTGGAATGGAGGTCATCGATTTCGGCTGCGGATTTGGCGGATTTGCACGATTTGCCGCCGAGAACTACGGCGTCACCGTGACAGGTTATACAGTTTCAAAGGAACAGGCTAAATTTGCAGGGGAATACTGCAAAGGCCTGCCCGTCACCATCAGACTTGAGGATTACAGAAACGCCCAGGGCCAGTATGATCGAGTCGTATCCATTGGCCTGATGGAGCATGTGGGATGCAAAAACTATCGAACCTACATGAAGCTTGCCAACCACCTGCTCAAAGACGACGGCATGGTCTTTATCCACACGATAGGAGGTAACACGAGCAGCATTACCTCCAACCCATGGACCACAAAGTATATTTTCCCAAACGGCATGCTCCCCTCCATGGCCCAGCTCTCCAAATCCATGGAGGGAATTTTTGTCGTGGAGGACTGGCACAACTTCGGCGAAGATTACGACCGGACACTCATGGCATGGCATGACAACTTTGTCCGATCCTGGCCTTCAATCAAACAAAATTACACTGAATCTTTTTACCGCATGTGGAAATATTACCTGTTAAGCTCGGCAGGGGGTTTTCGTGCAAGGAGCATGCAGCTGTGGCAGCTCCTCATGACCAAACCGGGACGACCCGCCCCGATCACCCGAATTTCATAAGAGGTCAGCCATGATCCACGCCCAGGCCATTGTTGTAGGAGCAGGTCCTGCCGGGTCTGCTGCGGCCTTTGAACTAAAAAAAAGGTCGGTCCACACCCTGATCCTCGACAAATCGGTTTTTCCGAGGAACAAGGTGTGTGCCGGGTGGATCACCCCCAGGGTGCTTGATCTCCTGGATCTTATCCCTAGAAACTACCCCCACACCATGACCGAGTTTCACCGCCTGCATTTCCACCTTCTGGGACAGACACTGGCCGTCAAGACCCGTCAGTACGCAATCCGCAGATACGAATTTGACCAATGGATGGTAAACCGGGCCAAACGGGTCGGTGCCAGGATTCACGCCCACAGGGTCGAGAAAATCACCCAAAGCAAGGGTCAATACATCATTGACGATCGATACTCCTGCGATTTTCTCATCGGCGCAGGCGGCACCCACTGCCCTGTTCAACAAACCCTGTTCAACGACCTTCACCCCAGATCGGGCAAGGGTCTCATCGCAGCCGTTGAAGCCGAGTATCACGGCAAGGCCCTTGACAGGCGATGTCACATCTGGTTTTTCCACGACAAGGTGCCGGGCTATGGCTGGTATCTTCCCAAGCAGGGAGGATATGTGAACGTGGGTATTGGCGGAAAGCTTTTAAAACTCAAGCACCAGGGCCGAACCATCATGGCCCACTGGCAAAGCTTTATAAAGACCCTCTTTGATCTCTCAATCCTTTCGTCGATCCCGCCCCATCCCAGGGGCCACACCTATTTTCTCAGGCAGCCCCGCCTCCATGCCAGCACCAGGATCGGCAATGCACTTTTGGCGGGCGATGCGGCAGGCCTAGCCACCCTGGACATGGGCGAGGGCATCGCAGCTGCCATCGCAAGCGGCATCCAAGCGGCAGAGGCGGTAACAAAAGGTCACCCCCTGTCCCTTGACCACCTGCCAAGGTTCAGCGCCCGGAGTTTTTTATATGAAACACCCCCCTAATTAAAGGTAATAGTGTCCCGTTGGTTTTTTGGTTCTTTTTTTCCCAAATAACACTTTAATTGTCGGTACAAATTGAAAGTTATAAATCGATATAAATTTTT
>Ga0265295_1001098_pt1 | contig 49590 bp, 50 predicted proteins | sample Munlansysbiofilm_FD_192503 | JGI IMG/M metagenome (GOLD analysis project Ga0265295, IMG submission 192503) | Leachate microbial communities from a municipal landfill in Southern Ontario, Canada - Methane capture system biofilm | ecosystem: Engineered > Solid waste > Landfill > Unclassified ...
AACATATTAAGACTTATGAATAACAGACCACGCAAGTGTTTAGGTTATAAAACGCCATTAGAAGTGATGAATGATATTTAATTTTTTAAAGTGTAGCACTTGAATTGACAAATCATCTATAAAAAAACCAACTCAAGAAGAGTTGGTTAACGTTTTATTTCCATATAATCAATCTCTGAAACAGATTCTCCATCCATTTGAAGGTACGTTTTGGTTTCATATTGAACCTTAACTTCTTTGCATGGAATGATGGTTACATATCTTTTAAACATCACATGCCAACCTAAATAAATGGTTGGAAATATGACAAATAATAAAATTCTAGGAATTCTATGAATAATCATCATCTCAAGAATGTCATCGTCACGTTTTGACTTAGGAGAAAACCGCATGCCGCCGCCCATGTAACAGCTGTTAGCCGCAAGTGCAAACCACACCTTTTTATACGTTTTTTCAACACCATCAATCGTAATAACAGCCTTTTTAGGTTTGAATGTTAAGAAGCATTTTAGAGCTGTCTTGAAATAATTCAGGGCAGTTTTTTTCTTGGTACTTGTGTTTACAAAATGACAAACCATCGCATCAACGCCCATACCTGTACCATTTAAAAATAAAGATTCCTTTTGAGCATACTTAACCTTTGGTAAGTCTTTAATGTAAGGGGTGATTTCAATGATGTGTTCTTTAGATTTTAAGCTTCTAATGAAATCATTGCCCGTACCTGCTTTTAAGACATACAAAGGTTGCTTGATGTCAAAGCCTCTTATGGAGTTAACTAAGTGGTGTAATGTCCCATCCCCACCCACAAAAATAATACGATCTTTCTGATCGACTGTTACTAAAAAGTCACGGACAGATACAATCTCAAAAATATTATGCGTTTCTACTTCGCTTCCTGATGCCAATAACTCTTTTTGAAGTTCAAGAACGGTTTCTTTACTTTTTCCGTTTCTCGATAGCGGGTTATACAGAATAACATCCATAGTTGCCTCCTATAGGATTTCGATGAGTGCGAACTTTTTCTTTCCTCTTCTAATAATAACATATTTATCAAAATATGCTTCAGTTTTTGATATAACATACTCGAAATCTACTACCTTGGTTTCATTTACCATGACAGCACCACTCTTTACAAACTCTCTAGCTTCACGCTTGGATTGTGCCAGTTTAGTTTGTACAAGTGCTTCTAACACATTGATTGGTTCTGAATCAATGCTTTCAAGCCCTTTTTTCGCCATTTGTAATTCACTTACCGAAAGTTTGGAAAACTCTCCGCTAAACAGCGATTCTGTTACATTCAGCGCATTGGCTAGTTTAGTTTCTCCATGAACGAGTTTGACGACTTCTTCTGCTAATTTCTTTTGAGCGATTCTCTTTTCTGGAGATTGTTCGGACGCTTTAACAAGTGCTTCGATTGTGTCTTGAGGTAACAAGGTTAACATTTTAAGGTAAGTTAAAATGTCATCATCCGATGTGTTTAAGAAATACTGATAGAGTTCATAAGGGCTGGTTAAGCTTTCATCTAACCACAGTGCACCTGATTCACTCTTACCGAATTTTGTGCCATCTGATTTAAGTAATAATGGAGAAGACATTGCGACAGCTTCGTGAGTATCGCCAACTGTTTTACGAATGAGTTCTAGTCCGGTTGTGATGTTTCCCCACTGATCAGAACCACCAAATTGGATTTTACAATCCATGTGTTGGTATAAATGTAACCAGTCAATTGCTTGAATCAACATATAGGAAAACTCAGTATAAGAAATCCCTGTTTCAATTCTAGCTTGAACGGTTTCTTTGCCTAACATGTAATTCAAATTGAAATTTTTTCCGTAATCTCTTAAAAAAGAAATCATATCAATTTTTGAAATCCACTCATGGTTGTTAACAAAAATGGCATCTGGTTGAAATTTCGATAATTGATTTTTGATTTTCTCTGCGTTTGCTAACGACTCATCCAATGTCAATAATTTGCGTTCAGACGTTTGTCTAGGATCTCCAATTAACCCAGTTGCTCCTCCAATTAGGACAACTGGTTTATGTCCATACTGAGCCAACAACATGATTCTAACGATTTGTACTAAGTGTCCTACCGTAAGTGACATTCCTGTTGGGTCAAACCCACAGTAGAATCGCACTTGTTCATTGTCTAATAATGCCTTTGCTTTTTCTTCATTAGAGACGTCTTTGATAAACCCACGCCATTTAAGTTGTTCATATACACTCATTTTAGTATTCTCCTTTTGTTTATAAAAATAAAAATTCGTCCTTAAAAAAACTTCTAAGGACGAAAGTATTCGCGGTACCACCTTAGTTCTAGGCTAATGCCTAGCACTCAAATAGAAGTGATCTCCAAAAGTGTAATTCCATAACTGCTTGCTTTGTTTTCACCAAACACAAAGTCTCTAGATTCAAGGCTCGTTACTTTAATGGTTCTTTTTTCTTCGATCGATTATAATGATTCTCTTCTTACAATGTAATGTGGTAAAACCACTTGAAGCGAATCTGGTGTTTCTTTATTCATTAATTTAGTTAATAATCTCATGGCTACTGCTCCAATATCGTAAACTGGAATATCAATTGAAGTCATTGTAGGTCTTGATAAAATACCATACTTGGTATTTTGAAACCCTGCAACTACGACATGATTTGGCACAATTCGTCCTGATTCATTTGCGATATTCATAAATGAAACTGCAATTGAGTCTCTAACCCCAATTGCCCCATCAATGGTTTTATCGCTAAAGAAGTTTGCAAAATGTTGTCTGTTTACAGATGTGTTGCCCGATGTTCTGAAAACGCGAGGTTCTAACCCCGATGCTTTCATTGCATTCACATAACCAAGTTCTTTTTTATCATTCACAGAGTACTTACGTACAGTAGATAACATGTAAATGTCTTTTTTGCCTGCCTCAATCATCATTTTAGTGATTTCAAAACCTGCTTTTTCATAATCAATGGATACAGAAGGCACGGTACTATCATCATAAATGACATTAGCCAAGACAAACGGAATTTCATTGCTTTCAAATGTATCTTTAATGGTTTTCATTTGAATGCTGTCAAGCTCATCATTGAGCAATAAGACACCATCGACTTGTTCTGCAACAATATCATTCAATAAGTCTTGAATATTGATGTTCTCATGAGCAGAAAATAGCTTAATTGAATAGCTGTATTTCATTGCAATATCAGAAATACCTCCAAGCATTTCTGCGACAGAAGCTCTTGTGATGTCTGATATTAATACACCTACCGTTGTAGTTTTTCTACTTGCAAGCCCTCTAGCAATCGCATTAGGACGATAACCCAATTCCTTAATCACTTTTAACACACGGTCTCTAGTGTCAGGTTTTACCTTTTCTGGATTATTTAAAACACGCGAAACAGTGGCTAGTGATACTCTTGCCGCAAGCGCTACTTCGTAAATAGTTACTTTTGTACTCATAATCTCAACTCCTCATAACACTGTTAATTATACCACTTCGTGTAAAGGCTTTCAACCTATTTATGAAAAATTTTCATCTTCACATAATCTAAAAACCTTACAAATCGAACAAAGAAAAAACCGGCACAAAACGTACCGGTCCAACCTTTTTACACTGCTCTTTTTTCTTTGATACGTGCAGCTTTTGTTGAAAGCGTGCGGATGTAGTTAAGCTTAGCTCTACGAACTTTACCACTACGAGCAACTTCTAGACGGTCGATAGACGGACTATTCACTGGGAATGTTCTTTCTACCCCTACGCCATAGGAAATCTTACGAACTGTGAAAGTTTCACTAATACCGCCACCTTGACGTTTGATTACCAATCCTTCAAATAATTGGATACGTTCGCGGTTACCTTCTTTAATTTTTACATACACTTTCACTGTGTCACCAGGATAGAAAGTTGGAACTTCCTTAATGTATGCGCTCGTAAGCTCTTTGATCAATTGTTGACCTTTAGCTCTTGCCATATTTTCTTCACTCCTACTCTTCCAGTGTTCATAAAGGTTTCTCTAGCGGACCACTGTGCTTTACCGATTAACGGCATTTTGTATTATATCATAGATATGGTATTGCTTCAAGTGTTTTAAAAAATAATCTCATACATTTTATGACACTGATTGTTTTAACCTACTTTAGTTTAAGTTCCTCTTCAATTTGTTTAATCATAGCTTGATCTTCTTCAGTTAGCGGGTAAACATCTAGTAAATCTCTTCTTTTCATATACGTTTGTTTTAATGCTTCATAGTGTCTCCACTTAGATATCTCTTGATGATGCCCATTTCTAAGCACTTCTGGAACCTCATGACCTTCGTATGTGGCGGGTTTCGTATAATGAGGGTGTTCTAATAAACCGTTTGAAAAAGAATCATTTTCGTGTGACTCTTTTTTGATGACATCGTCTAACAGCCTTACAATCGCATCTGTCATCAGAAGCGCAGGGAGTTCACCACCAGTTAAAACATAGTCTCCCACTGATACCTCATAATCAACATAGTCGTATATGCGTTCATCAAAGCCTTCATAATGTCCGGCCAAAATAATGATGTGTTCAAGTGTGCTAAAGGATTCAGCCATTTTTTGGTTAAACGTCATGCCTCTTGGCGAGGTAATAACCACCTTTGAATAAGGTTGTTTCAGCGCTTTTAATGCCTCGTAAAGTGGTGGAAACTGTAAAAGCATCCCAGCACCTCCACCATAAGGGGTATCATCCACTTTTTTATGTTTAGACAAACTGTAGTCCCTTAAATCAATCACATTAACCTCTGCAAGTCCTAACCCTAACGCTCGTCTCATAATGGATTCGTTTAAGGCACTTCTGACCATGTCTGGAAAAATGGTAATGATGTCTATTCTCACAGCAATCCCTCAATTTCTTCAATCGTAATTGAGTCGTTTATTTCCTTAATAAAGGCACTTACAAAAGGTACAAGTGCAAGTTTTGAAGCGGTTTGAATTTGCAGCAAATGCCCTTGTGGCACTTCGATGACATTTTTCACAACGCCTACTTTAACTTGGTGCTGATTAAACACTTCTTTTCCAATCAAATCTTGATAATGGAACTCATCTTCTTCTAATTCTGGGGCTTCATCTGTATAAATGGTCTGTCCTTTTAAAAATTCTACTTGATTGATGTCGTCAAACTGCTCAAATTTAATAATCAAATGACCGTTGCCTTCTTTAACTGATTTTATGTTTAATACCATTTTTTCTTCATTAACCATCAAATAGACTACTTTACCCTTAGTAAAACGGTCAAAGTCACTGTCTGTTTTGATTTTGAGTTCGCCACGAATGCCATGCGTATTCGCGATTCTTCCGATTTCATATTTCATATTATCACCACTAGTATTATACATGAATGCGAAAAAAAAAGAGATAACTCTCTTCTTTAAAATGCATCAATGTCAATTTTTACGTGCTTGCCTTCTTTAGAAGCACCAGCATAAACAATAGTACGAATGGCTGAGGCAATTTTACCGCCCTTGCCAATGACACGTCCTAGGTCTTCTTGATTCACTAGAATCTGAATAGCTAAGTCTGTTCCATCATCCGCAAGTGTTTTAACAAGTACATCCTCAGGGTGAAGCACCAATGGCGTAACGATATTTTTGATAAGCAAATCATAATTAATAGCCATTTCACGAATCCCCCTTTGGTATTATTTGTCTAAAACAGAATATTTTTTAAATAAGCTTTTGACAGTTTCGGTTGGTTTTGCACCATTTTCAATCCATTTAGCTGCTTTTTCTTTATCGATGTTTACGACAGCAGGTTGTTTAACTGGATCATAAGTACCAATAATTTCTAAGAAACGTCCATCTCTTGGTGATGTAGCGTTTGTAGCAACTACGCGGTAAAATGGATTTTTGTTTGAACCAAAACGTTGTAATCTAATTTTAACCATATTTTTTTTCACTCCTTTGTGTCAACTACCATTATACACATTGAGTTTTGCTTGTCAAGTAGTTTTCCTTTACACTTCAAAAATTGCTTCTTGAGCTTCTAGTAGACTTTTTTCAAATCTGCTGACGCCCTTCATTTTTTCCAAAGAAACTCTGATTTCTTTTTCTTTATCTTTATCGAAGTAGATGGTTGCGTATTTAGCTTTTTGGGAATGGTACGTCACATTCACATCCAAATCCTTGATTCTTTTTACAACTTCTGCGTTTTTTACGTACACAATATAAGATATGCGATTAACCTGCATGACAACTGCTCTCCTTTAAAAATCCTAACTCATTAGGCGCCTTAACGTGGTCTGAAACCAAATTGGCTAACGTTCTTGAAAGTTCATCTAACTCACTTTGAAGTGTGCGTTCAAGTTCCAAGTATCTCTTTACTTCTTGTTTTTCGAATAACTCTTTTTTTGCAATTGATAAAGTTGCTACTGCCTTTTTAAAATTTGGGTGGTATTGTCCACCCAACGATTGAATCTCACTAAACGCATCATTTGCTTTTTTATATGCTGTTGATTCCGTTTGATAGGTTTGATCAATATATTTTTTCAATTCGCATAATTCTATAAATAAAGCGCTTGACTTAATTTCATCCGCCACTTCATAAGCTTTAAGTAAAATTTCCATTCTGTCCAACTAAATCACCTATTATTAATATACGTTTTTTTAAAACTTTTGTCAAAACAAGTCGACTGAATATGAATTATGTTATAATTAACATGAGGTGTTAGAATGATTTTAATGAAAGATATTATTAGAGAGGGACACCCTACTCTAACCACTGTTGCTAAACCTGTGAAAATGCCTGTTTCAGACTTAGATCGTAAAACTGCTTTTTCACTATTACAATATGTCATTAATTCTCAAGATGACGAAATATCGGCCAAGTATGGTCTAAGACCCGGTGTCGGTTTAGCTGCACCACAAATTAATGTGTCCAAACGAATGTTTGCAATGCATGTCCATGACATGGATGGCACACTTTACAGCATGATTGTTGTGAATCCTAAAATTACTTCAAAGTCACCTGAGATTGTGTTCTTAAACGGTGGTGAAGGCTGTCTTTCTGTTGACAGAGAAACCGAAGGCATTACCCCTAGACACAAATCTATATCCTATGAATGTTATGTGTATGATTTACAACAAAACGACTTTGTATTAAGAAAAGGCAGTTTAAGTGGTTATCCAGCTACTGTGTTCCAACATGAATATGATCACTTAGATGGCATTATGTATACCACTAAGCTTTATGTTGATATTCCTGGAGCAAAACCCTTATTCGACGAATTAGAAATTGAAACTTAAGTAAGCATAAAGGTGAATGTCCGGCTGGGCATTCACCTTTATTTTTAGGCTAATATCTTTTCAAGTACTGATTTATATACTTCGATTAACCCTTCATAGGTGGCCGAAGCTCCCTCAGCAATTCCTAATATTTCATCCATTCTATCATACTTCTTTTTCGTTTTTTTGTCTCTTGAGAATAAGCCTAACCATTTTTTCTTGGCAGTAGGATTGGTCTTGTTAGTCAGATAGCCAATCAAGTTCGTATCGATGACAACATAGCCTTTAAAACCATCACGTTTCATTTTTTTCGCAATGTCCAATATGCCTGTTTGACCATAGCCCAACAGGGCTGGTTCAAAGAGTTTATCTATATCGTAGGCTGATAACACTTCAGTGTTCTTTTTTAAAATACGATAAGTGGTTGTCACACTTGCTTTTTGTTCATAAATCAATCCACAGTCAAATTGAAGTTTAATGGCTTTAAAGTTGTTGACTAGGAAGGCCATTATGCCCGGTTTATAAGACGGATTCATCTTGAACACAACCTGAAAATGTTTTTTCTTATTCTCATCCATGACCCATTTTACATACTCTAATAGTAAATCATGTTGTAAGTCAAAATCATCTAAACTCGGCAAATCCAACAATAACGTCTTAGTTTGTAAAGCTTCCGCATTGGCAAATATTTGTTTAAGTACTTCTTTATCAAACCCAACTATCGGATGTGGGTAGCTTGCATCAAGGATACCCAAAGTAAGCTTTTCTTTTTTTAGAAGCACGACCAATGGTTTGATTGAATTTGAAGTGAGGTCTTTCAATGTATGATCATCAAAAAAACGCATAGAAATTTGCTTTATAGACAGTTTCTTAGCATACTCTAATTGAGATTCAATCTCTTTATTAACGTGGTCTAAATACGCGGTTATATGACTCATAGTGATACCTGCCATTCATACATAATGATTGTGCCTGCCATCGCTACATTCAAAGATTCGATGTCGCTTGTCTTAATTTTGATGCGGTGATCTGCTAACGCTAAAACCGCTTCGCTCACGCCGCTACCTTCGTTACCAAGGACGACCACACATTTTTCAATTGGATGGACTGATTTAATGTCTTCTGCCTTTGATAAAGAGGTTACATATATTTTATACCCTAAGAACTTTAAAGCCAAAATGCGTTCTTTTAAAGGTGCCTTAATCAAATTTGCATAAAAGAGATTACCTTGTGTCGCTCTAATGGATCTTTCGTGATAAAAATCAACTGAATCCAAGCTGGCAATGATCGTATTAAATCCGAATCCAACAGCACTTCTAATAAGGGTCCCCATGTTTCCAGGGTCTTGAATGCCATCTAACATCAATATACGTTTTGAATAAGGTTGTTCCTGTTTCTTTTTGGCAACCCCTAGTATGTCCATAGGGGTTTCAGTTAAAGAAATTAGTTTCATAAGTTGTCCACTAATTTGTTCACCTGGTTTATCTGGGTTAGATGTATAAAAATCAAGCTGATACCCTTGTTTTTGAGCTTCTTCGATTGCGTGATCTCCAAAAACTAAAAACGCATTAAACTGATCTCTGTATTTTTTAGTGTGCAGTTTTAACAAATATTTTATTTTGTCATTGTCCTTCGACGTGATCACTGTTCATCGCCTCCCATGCTTCTTTTACATTAAAGCCATGCATTGTTAAATCAATAGAGCTATTTGGATTAAGCAAAATGGTAATGGTATTATCGACAATTTCATCGATGATTGTCTCATAGTCCACCATAAAATGTTCGTTAATAAGCGCTTTTTTAATCGATGGGGTTGTCGCACTGTTTTTTGGTGTATAGACCGTACAACAATCTTCAAATGGTAGAATCGATAACTCATAAGTATCAATTTTTTTAGAAACATCGATAATGTCTAGTTTATCCATTGTAATCAATGGACGTAAAATTGGAATGGTAGTGACCGCTTCAATTGCAACCATTGATTCAATGGTTTGGGAGGCAACTTGCCCCATAGATTCGCCAGTGACGATCACCGGGCATTTTGTTTTTTTAGCGATTTTCTCAGCGATGCGAAACATCATTCTTCTCATCACTGTAATAACATAGTTCGGGGAAACTCGATTTATGATTTCTTCGTGAAGTCTATAAAATGGTACCATGTGAATTTTCAGTTCGTGTCTTTGAGCATATAAACTCATTTTTTTACCCAAATCTAATACTTTTTGAGCAGATTCTATTGAAGTCATGGGTGTCGATTCAAAATGAATGCCTTCAATCTCTAGCCCTTGTTTCATCGCATAAAACCCTGCAACAGGTGAATCAATCCCCCCAGATAACAGTAAAAGACCTTTGCCTGCTGCCCCTACCGGAAACCCACCTAACCCCTTAATTGAATTTAAATAAATAAAGGCCTCATCTTCTCTAATTTCAAAAAAGACCGTTACCTCTGGATTTCTGACGTCCACTTTAAGCAAATCCCCAGTTTCTCTTAAAATCATCTTAGACAACAACTGTGATATTTCTTGAGAAGTCTCATTTAAAGCTTTATTTACCCGTTTGGTTTCAACTTTAAAAGTTTTTGTAGATTTCACTTCTTTTTTGATCAGTTCAATGGCTTTTTGCGCAACCGTTTCATAGTCTGGTGTTGTGGTTACCACAAAACTGAACGAACCTAGACCAGATACCCTCATCAATCGTTTGATGATGATGGATTCTTCTGTATCGTTTATGACCAAAAACAAACGGTCATGTCTTTTTTCAATTTTCACATTTAAGTCGTTTGTGTTTTTCCTTAAAAGCGCAATGGCTTTTTCTCTAAATATTCTTTGATTCTTTCCTTTTAGCATCAAATCGCCAAAGCGAATGAGTACTTTATCATAATTTGACATATAATCACCGATACTATTTTAACATAATTTCAGTGATTCTTTGTTATAATATATGTTTGTAAAGAGGTGTCATAATGAAACTATTATTAGAAAGCGGTAAATCCTTATTAGAGGGATCAAAAAACAACTTATCTCTACTAGCGAATGCTAGTGCATTTATCAAAGCTTACATCAGCGATTTAAACTGGGCAGGCTTTTATTTGATTGAAAATGAAACACTCCTATTAGGGCCTTTTCAAGGATTGCCTGCCTGTGTAGAAATCGGGATTGGCAAAGGGGTTTGTGGCACAAGTTTTCAAAAGAATGAAGTATTAAATGTCAAAGATGTTCATCAGTTTGATGGGCACATCGCCTGTGATTCGAACTCAAATTCTGAACTTGTCATCCCACTTTATAAAAATGGGATTGGATTTGGTGTTTTGGACATTGATTCACCTGTATTTAATCGTTTCAACGAAGAACTTGAAGCTTTTTTTATTGAACTTGCGAAGGTTATCGTAGACCTATATGAAATATAATTGACATTCGACATTGAATTGTGTATAATCTAGTTTGTCGGTAAAAGCAGGCAAAAACAAATTAAGCATAGATCACTTCCCAATGGGGTAGCAAGTAACCTTCTGCTTTAGGCGAAAGCGATAAGATGATCACCTTAAACCTTGTGAATGCATTTTTTACCACCACATACTATAAGGAGGTAAAAATTATGAGTAGATACACAGGACCATCATGGAAGGTTTCACGTCGTTTAAACTATTCTCTATCAGAAACTGGTAAAGAATTACAACGTCGTCCTTACGCTCCAGGTCAACACGGTCAAAGAAGAAGCAAACTAAGTGACTATGGTACACAGCTACAAGAAAAACAAAAAGTACGTTTTACGTATGGTATTTCTGAAAAGCAATTCCATAAAACTTTCGTTGAAGCTAAAAAATTCCAAGGTATTCACGGTGAAAGTTTCTTGAAGCTATTAGAATCAAGATTAGACAACGTCGTTTATCGTTTAGGATTTGCTGCTACACGTGCTCAAGCTAGACAACTTGTTAACCATGGACACTTCTTAGTAGACGGAAAGAAAGTAGACATTCCTTCATACCGTTTATTACCAGGCCAAAAAATTCAATTACGCGAAACATCTAAAGACTTAAGCGTTGTAAAACTCGCTTTAGAAAAGATGATTGCACGTAAAGAATTCGTGTCATTCGATCAAGACAACCTAGTTGGCACATTCGTTAGATACCCTGAAAGAAGCGAAATCTTACCAGAAATCAAAGAACAATTAATCGTTGAATTCTACAACCGTTAATCGGTATAAAAACATCTCAAAGTAAGAGATGTTTTTTTTCGTCAAAAAAACCAGATTTTCACCTAGTTTAGTAAGAAAATAACACCCATAATCACACCCATGAAACAAAGCGAAATAACGGTGTACTTCAGTAAATATTCTTTAAACCTTTCTGGATATAACTTTAAAACGAACTTAAACGTGATTAAACTCGCAAGAGACCCAATAATGGTTCCCATTGATCCAACATTCACACCTTGTAGTAAATCCAACAAGTATATATCCTTAGTGAACGCTGACAATAGTACCGTTGCAGGGACATTTGAGATGAATTGAGACACCAATACCCCTGTAAAAAACACATTAGAAGAACTGGTCAAAATATGATTGAAAAATTGATTGACCACTGCTAGCTGTCCGATATTGCCTGTAAAAATAAAGAACATTGCAAACGTTAATAACAAATGATAATCCACTTTTTTAAATAACGGTCTGAAAAAAACTACGCCTAGCATTAAGACTATCGGTAAAACAATCCACTCAGATAATAAATCAAGTACGGTCAATATGCCTAAAAAGAATACCAAAAAATACAGGAAGATTCTAAAATCTTTAAGTTGGTGTTCTTCGATAATCGGAAACACATCATCTTGTTTAAAAATGATTAATACCGATATCACAATCAATATAAACCCTGTAATGGTAATGACGGCTGTTTTGGACAGAAACGCCCAAAATGAAATATCGAAATTGGTATATAAATAGATATTTTGCGGATCTCCCATTGGGGTAAGTGCAGACCCTAAGTTCGCAGCTAGGGTTTGTAGTATGACAATAATTAAGGCTTCTTTATGCCTATTAATCTTGGATGTTACAAACAGTGTAAATGGCACCAGTGTGAGCAATACCGCATCATTGGTTAGCAGCATGCCAAGAAAAAATGTTGTTACAACAATCACCAATGCAATCGTTCTTAAGTCTTTTAAATGTTTCACCATTTTAACAGCAATCATTGTGAATAGGTTTTGTTGAGTCATACCCGCTACAGACAACATCAAAACAAACATAACGATTAGAACTTTATAATTAATGTAATGCTCATAACCTTTAAAGTTAGGGTTAAACAACAACGATATCACTGCCACAATAAATGCGATTAAAAATACTTTATCCTTCAGAAAAAACGTTTTAATTTTCATCATAATATCTCTTTAAGTCTTCCTATTCATACATACATCTAATAGATATTATAATCAACTCTTTTTAAATTGCAATCTTTAAAAATAAAACGCGTTACTTTTAAAGTAAACGCGTCATTTTTTTATTTAGTTTGTGCTGCTTTTACAAGCGTTAAATAGCTTTGAGCATCTAAAGATGCGCCACCTACTAATGCACCATCGATGTTTTCTTTTGCAAGTAATGAATCCACATTTTTAGTGTTGACTGATCCTCCATAAAGAATACGAATCTTTGAAGCAGTATCGCCATATAATGAAGCTAATACTTCTCTAATCGCCTTAATGGTTTCTTCAGCTTGCTCAGGGGTAGCCGTTTTACCAGTGCCGATTGCCCAAATAGGTTCATAGGCAACAATCGAATTCAATGCGTCTTTTTCGCTTAAGTTCGCAAAAGCTTTAACCACTTGGTTTTTAACCCATTCATTGGTTGTTCCAGCTTCTCTAATCTCTAAAGATTCACCCACACAAACAATCGGAACTAAATCATGTTTGATTGCAGCATGAAGTTTTAAATTCACGGTTTCGTCTGTTTCATTAAACATCGCTCTTCTTTCGCTATGTCCAATGATGACATAAGTCACACCGGTCGTTTCAAGCACAAGTGGTGAAGTTTCTCCAGTATATGCACCATTTTCTGCGAAATGCATATTTTGTGCGCCGATTTTTAAGGATTCACCTTGTCTTTTAACTAGGTCTCTCAATAATACGTCGTTTGCACAAATAACGGTTTCTACTTCTTCTCTTGAAGGCATTTCCTGATTCACAGCGTAGATGAACTGTAAAGCTTCATCACGTGTTTTGTACATTTTCCAGTTACCTGCTATAACAGGTATTCTAAATTTATTCATAAATACTCCTTATCCTAAAATTGCTGAGATATCTTTGATAGCATCTTCAGCATTTTGTCCAGAGGCAACAATTCTAACATTTTCGCCTTGTGGAATGGCTAGAGACATTAATCCTAAGATAGACTTAAGATCAACAACTTTATCCTTGTAGTGCAATTCGATATTGACAGCATATTTCGATGCAGTTTGAACAATTTTCACTGCTAGGCTAGCGTGTAAACCTGTTGTGCTTTTTACAATGACTTCTTTTTCCATATATTTCACCTTTCTTTAAAACATTGGCGGCGTACTAATCCAAAGTACTTTTGCCTTTTTATTGGAATGGTTGATCAGATGATGTTCCTTATTCGCCAAGTAATAGAATGTTTCGCCCGTTTTAACGACAAACCTCTTCTTACTTATGACCAATGTGATTTCACCTTCTAAAACATAACCAAACTCTTCACCTGCATGTGGGTCATCTTCGAAGGATTTACCACCAGGTTGGATTTCAATAATGATTGGCTCCATTTCATATTTTAGCGCATTTGGGACAATCCAACTAACATTATGCTTTAACTCAACGTTTTCCTTCTCATAGAAATCCATTTTTTTAAAGACCATTTGTTCATCGATTTGATTTGAGAAAAAATCACTCACATCTGTACCTAATACTTCTAATATTGAAAATAAAGTGTTCATAGATGGGGACGCCAAATTATGTTCTAACTGGGAAATATACCCTTTGGTCAATTCTAGTCTATTTGCCAGTTCTTCCTGCGTCAAACCATTTTCGAGTCTGAGTTCTCGAATTTTACTGCCGATATCCATTACTTGTTTGCTACAATTTCAATACCAGGTAACACTTTACCTTCTAGGTATTCAAGTGATGCGCCACCACCTGTTGAAATGTGTGTGAACTTAGATGCAAACCCAAATTGAATGGCTGCAGCAGCTGAATCCCCACCACCAACGATTGTGGTTGCAGTCGGTAATTTAGCGATGGATTCACAAACACCGATGGTTCCATAAGCATAGTTTGACATTTCAAACACACCCATAGGTCCATTCCAAACAACTGTTTTCGCAGTAGCTAAGATTTCTGCAAACAATTCAATGGATTTTGGCCCAATATCTAGTGCCATTTCATCAGGTTGAATGTCTGTGATTGGTCCTACATGACTGGCTGGTTCATTTTCAAATTCCTTAGTGAATCTAAAATCGATTGGCAATACAATCTTACCGTTCGCTTTTTCTAAAAGTTCTTTTGCTAAATCTAATTTTTCGATTTCACAAAGACTTGTACCTACTTCAAAGCCTTGCGCCTTTAAGAATGTATAAGCCATACCGCCACCAATAATTACTTTGTCAGCAACGTTCAATAAATTTGAAATCACTTCAATCTTGTCAGATACTTTTGCTCCACCTAAAATCGCAACAAAAGGACGTTTAGGATTAGAGACAGCCCCACCAATAAATTTGATTTCCTTTTCAAGTAAGAAACCAGCGACGGTTTCTTTGATGTTTGATGCAATACCAACATTTGAAGCATGTGCTCTGTGCGCAGTTCCAAATGCGTCATTTACAAAGATATCACCAAGTGATGCCCAGTATTTTCCTAATTCTGCATCGTTTTTAGATTCTTTCTTACCTTCGATATCTTCAAAACGTGTGTTTTCAAACATTAAGATGTCGCCATCTTGCATTTGATTGATTGCATCTTCTAATACTTTTCCTCTTGTCTCAGGTACGAATTTAACTTCCTTTTGTAACAGTGCTTGAAGACGACTTGCAACAGGTGCTAAAGTAGCGCTTGCTTTGTCTTCAACGCTTTTTACACGTCCTAGGTGAGAAAACAAAATTGCACGTCCACCATTTTCTACAACATATTTGATTGTAGGTAAGGCTTCAACAATACGATTTTCATCGGTGATTTCGCCATCCTGCATCGGTACGTTGAAATCTACTCTGATTAATACTTTTTTGCCAGATACTTCAATGTCTCTGATCGTTTTTTTACTCATAATATCCTCCATTAATTAGTATAATGATCTATAACCGTCAATATTATATCACTTAGTGATAGTATTTACTAGAAATTCTAGCATGAAAATGTTATCACGTTAGAAGTAAATGTGTTGTTCGAGGTCTTCGAGATAGTCTATGATTTCCTGGCATAATTTCATTTTTTTATGAAAAGCCTGATAAGAAACCTCTAGACTGATTTCAATTTGATTCGAGAGAAGAACAATTGTGCGGTCATTACTTTTTTCATATCGCTTTACAGCGCAATAATTAATCCACTGGTTATCATAATTTCGTGGTGATTTTGTTGGAATTAGAACTAGTGAATCATGAATGTAAATTGGAACTTTTGCCCATAATGAAAAATGTTTTTTTGTCATATTGACACGTGAATCATAACTGAATAGCGCATGTTCACATAAAAGTTTGACGATGCTTAATGATGATTTTCTAGCTTTTTGTACATAATTATCTATAAAGAGTAGGCTACCCTCTTCGTAATGTTTGATATAGTTGATCATTTTATAAAAAGAAAAGAGACCGAAGTCTCTTAGTTTATTTTTGTAAGACAAGTCTTAATTCAGTTTCTGGATTAAAGAAATGACACTTGTTCATATCTAAAGCTAAATCCAGTTTATCACCAATCTTAATATCAGCACGAGCATCTACGCTAGCACAGATGTTTGAGCCATTTACAGCTGTATAGATATTGGTTTCTGCCCCTAATAATTCAGCCACATCTACTTCAATTTTTAGAATTGAATTTGGATATGTGTCAATGACTAACTTGTCATCGTGAATGTCTTCTGGTCTAATCCCTAATACGATTGGTTTGTCTAAGAAATTGTTTTGTTTAACAATTTCAAGCTTACCTGATGGCACTTCTAGTTTTTGGTCACCTGCAACAAAGTAACCATCTTTACCTACAACACCTTCAATAAAGTTCATTGGAGGTGTTCCGATGAAACCTGCGACGAACATGTTGTTAGGGAAATCATAAATTTCCTTTGGTGCCCCCACTTGTTGCACATACCCATCTTTCATAACAACGATACGGCTAGCCATAGTCATCGCTTCAATTTGGTCATGTGTTACATAAATAGTGGTTGTGTTAATTTTATTATGAAGTTTGATAAGTTCTCCACGCATTTGTACACGTAGTTTAGCATCTAAGTTTGAAAGTGGTTCATCCATCAAGAATACTTTTGCATTACGAACGATAGCTCTACCTAATGCAACACGTTGGCGTTGTCCACCAGATAATGCTTTTGGTTTTCTATCTAAATAAGGTACTAATCCAAGAATAGCTGCAGCTTCTTTAACTTTCACGTCAATTTCAGCTTTAGGCATTTTACGGATTTTTAATCCAAACGCCATGTTATCATAAACAGACATATGTGGGTATAATGCATAGGATTGGAATACCATCGCAATATTTCTATCTTTTGGTGCAACGTCATTAACGAGTACTTCATCGATGTATAATTCACCAGCTGAAATTTCTTCTAATCCAGCAATCATACGTAAAGTGGTTGATTTACCGCATCCTGAAGGTCCTACAAACACGATAAACTCTTTATCTTTAATGCTTAAATTGAAATCAAAAACCGCTTGTACACCATTTGGGTATACTTTATCAATGTGTTTTAATTCTAATGTTGCCATAAAATCACTCCTTTTAATATAAGTTGTCAACGCTTACATTATACTGATAAATGAAAGAAAAAGGAATGTGCAAACTGCACACTCCTAAAAACTATGTGAGAATTGATGAAATCTTGTAAGTTTCCTAACCTATGTCATATTACTATTTGATGTTTTTCACAAGTAAGTAAACCACCAAGGCATCTTCGAATTTTCTAACATCGTAACCCGTGATTTTATGAAACTTCTCAATTCGATTGATCAAAGTGTTTCTATGCATATATAGAAATTTGGCTGCTTCACTCGTGTTTTGGTTTTTTTCGATGAACACTTTGATTGAGTGTAAGAATTCGTCATTATCAAAAAAATCCTTTAATACGTGTTTTTTAAAAGTGTCATCGATATAGTACATCACTCTTTCATAAAATACTGTCTTTTCACTTTCATAAACGGTATCAAATTTAAGTTCCATCTTCTTATGATTAACATCTTTTTTTAACAAATCATAAGAATCAAAGACACCAGACTCATACAGTGATAAATCTAAATACATTTCATTATTAGTGTTGGTAATAAAGTCTTTAAAATCGTATTCGAAAGGTTCGTTTAAAAAAACGATTAAAAAGTTACCGTCTTGTTTAATGTCTGATGATGGCAACATTTCAGCCAATAGATTCACAATGGTCTGAATCTCATCAAAACTCAGTTTTTCCGTCCCTTTAATTAGTAAATATGACAACCTCATGACAATCAACTCCAGTACTATTATAACCTAATATTAATCATTCATCCCATAAAACAAATCGTTAACTATGTTATAATTATTTTGGTGATACTATGAGAATTCCTAACTTTATCAAAAAAGGCGATACAATCGGGTTGTTCGCACCTAGTTTTGGGGCCAATATTGAACCCTATAAAACAAGACTGATTAACGCAATTGAAACATTCGAACAATTAGGGTTTAAATTTAAATATGACCCTTCTATTTTCCAATACACTTTTGGTGCAAGTGCTCCTAAAGAACAAAGAGCCCAACTATTTATGGACTTATACATGGATAAAGAAGTCTCATTTTTATGGAGCGTTGGTGGTGGAGAGTGGATGATGGAAATGATGCCTTTTATCGACTTTGAAAAACTTAAGGCTTATCCACCTAAGTTTGTCATGGGGTATTCAGATAATACGCATTTAACTTTTTTAATGAATACATTACTAGACACGGTTTCAATCTATGGTCAAAACATAACTGAATTTGGAATGCGTGTTTGGGATAAGTCTTTAAATGAAGCTTTTGAAGTGATTACTGGACGACGTTTGAAACAACATAGTTACCCTTATTTTGAGGATAAAAATGCTTTGGAACCCGACCCTTTGGCTCCGTACAGTCTTAAAAACAAAACGATATGGACGACGAATAAACAAAGCGATACACTTTCAATAGAAGGCCGTTTGATTGGAGGGTGTTTAGATATTCTAACGCTCTATCCTGGGTTAAAACTTGATCAGGTTGAGAGCTTTAATACCCGTTATGAGAAAGATGGTATTATTTGGTTTTTAGAAGCTTGTGATCTAAATGTATTTGGCATAAAAAGAAGCCTTTGGCAGCTAAAAGAGCGTGGTTGGTTTAAACACTTGCGTGGCATCATCTTCGGTAGACCACTGAACGGAGAACCTATCATTGACATTACTAACCAAAACCTAGTACTAGATTTGTTTAAAGACTTGGATGTCCCGATTATTTTTGATATGGATTTTGGACATATAGCGCCAACCTTCACACTATTAAGTGGTGCAGTGGCCAGGATTCATTATGAAAACCAAAAAGGCTCTATTGAATACCTTTTAAAATAACTTTCCTAAATGAAAAAAGCAGCAGATTTAATCTGCCGCTTTTTATTTATATTATCCGATTGAGCCTTCCATTTCCAATTTAATCAGTTGATTTAATTCAACCGCATATTCCATTGGTAATTCTTTAGCAAATGGTTCGATAAAGCCCATTACGATCATTTCGGTTGCTTCTTCTTCAGTTAACCCTCTAGACATTAAGTAGAACAATTGATCTTCTGAAATTTTTGAAACGGTTGCTTCATGTTCTAACGATACATCGCTATTCTTAACGACGTTAGTTGGAATCGTATCTGAGAATGAATAATCATCTAAAATAATGGTGTCACATTCAACGTGTGCTTTTGCACCTTTTGCTTTTCGACCAAAATCGACTTTCCCACGATAGTTAACGGTTCCACCGCCGCGAGATATAGATTTTGAAATGATTGAAGAAGTTGTATTTGGTGCCACATGAATCATCTTAGCACCTGTGTCTTGGTTTTGCCCTTTACCTGCAAAGGCAATTGAGATGGTAGTGCCTTTTGCACGTTCTCCTAATAAAACACAAGAAGGATATTTCATATTGACATTAGATCCAATATTGCCATCAATCCATTCCATGTGGGCATCTTCATAAACGAACGCACGTTTAGTGACTAGGTTAATGACGTTATTGGCCCAGTTCTGTACAGTTGTGTAACGACAGTATCCGCCTTTCATCACCACAATTTCAACGATCGCAGCATGTAAAGAGTCTTTGGTATAAACTGGTGCTGTACAGCCTTCCACATAATTAACAGAAGCCCCTTCATCAACAAGAATCAATGTTCTTTCGAATTGACCCATTTGTTCGGAATTAATACGGAAATAAGATTGTAAAGGCTTTTTGACCTTGACACCTTTAGGCACATAAATAAAAGAGCCACCACTCCAAACAGCACTGTTTAAGGCTGCATACTTATTATCAGCATAAGGTATAACAGTCCCGAAGAATTTCTTAACCAATTCCGGATGTTCTCTTAGCGCAGTATCTGTATCTGTAAAGATAACACCTTCTGCTTCTAACTCAGCCATCGTTGAGTGATAGACAACCTCACTCTCAAACTGAGTAGATACACCTGCTAGAAACTTTCTTTCTGCTTCTGGAATACCTAGTTTCTCGAAAGTATCTTTAATTTCAGCTGGGACATCATCCCAATTATTTTCTGCACGTTCAGATGCTCTAATGAAATAGGTGAACTCATCAAAGTCAATGCCTGATAGGTCTGGGCCCCATTTTGGATTTTTTAATTCTAAGAATTTTTTATAACTCTTTAATCTGAAATCTAACATCCAATCTGGTTCTTTTTTATATTCACTGATTGCACGAACAATGCTTTCGGTGAGCCCTTTACCAGTATTTATAACTGGATTATTTTCTGTTTTAAATCCGAATTTATAGTCGCCAACAATGGCGTCTATTTTCTTTTTATTATCATCCATTATTAATCCTCCTTGTTGGATATTAATGCTTGTTCGATTGCTTTCCATGCAAGGGTTGCACATTTGATTCGCGCGGGAAATTGTGCAACACCATGGTAAGCAAGTGCATCCCCAAATAACACTTTTTGATCATAAGGTTCATTGGTTAGCATATGATAGTATGCATGAATTTTATTTAATGCATCTTCTTTCGTTTGATTCATTAAGGTAAGACTCATCACACTGGCACTTGAACAACAAATGCTGCATCCTGTTCCTTGGTGCTTGATGTCTTTGATAATGCCGTTTTCTTCTTTAAGTTGGACGGTCATATCATCGCCACAGCTTGGATTGTGCATATGAACCGTGAAGTACGTAGGATCGGTTACTAACCCCTTGTTAGCAGGGTTTTTATAGTGATCCATAATGACCTGACGGTATAGTTGTTCTAAATTTCCCATGTGATTATCTCCTTTAAAACGCTCCAAAGAATCTAACTGTCTCTTTGACGCTATCTATAAATTTATCTACATCTGACTTATCATTATAGATGTAGAATGTTGCTCTTAATGTGGCAATTTGTTTAAGCCACTTAGTGATGAGTTGCGCACAGTGATGCCCAGCTCTAATACATATTTTGTTTTGATCGAAAATACTGGCAGCATCATGAGGATGCACACCCGTTACGTTAAAGGTAATAATGCCCGTTTCTGCGCTTTGGTTATATATTTCTATGCCAGAAATCTCTTTAAGTTGTTTGATCGCATAATCGTGTAATGCCGAAACATGATCATGAATTTGTTCAAATCCAATCTCTGTAATGTAGTCTATTGCTTTAGCTAAACCGATGGCACCACTAATAATTGGTGTTCCCGCCTCAAAGCGATAAGGCGCGTCTTTCCATGTGGCATCAAACTTATCAACGGTAACATTCATGTCACCACCAAATTCGACAGGTTCCATCGAATTTAACAAATGTCTTTTGCCGTATAAAACACCTATGCCAGTTGGCCCGCAAATCTTATGTCCAGAAAACGCCAGGAAATCAGCATTTAAGGCCGTTACATCTATTTTTAAATGCGGTGCCGCCTGAGCGGCATCAACGACGACAATGGCCCCTTTTTGATGGGCTAAGTCGATGATTTCTTTGATTGGGGTTATGTATCCCATAACATTGGACACATAGGTTAAGGCAACTACCTTTGTTTTGTCTGATAGTACTTTTTTAAAAGCATCCACAGTGATTCTACCTTCATGGTCAAGTTCAACATATTTCAACGTTGCCCCTGTGTGCTTCGAGACTTGCATCCACGGTAGTACTGATGAATGATGTTCAAGTTCACTAGTGATGATTTCATCACCAGACTTTAACTTATTTTGATAGCTTGAAGCCACCAAATTAAGTGATGATGTAGTGCCTCTTGTGAAAACAATTTCTTCAAACTTAGCATTTAAAAATCTAGCCACTGTGTGTCTAGCTGCTTCGTAAAGATCAGTAGCCTCATAAGAAAGACCATAAACGCCTCTATGAACATTGACACCCAAATTTGAGTAATAATAATCAACCGTATCTATGACCTTTTTCGGTTTCAAACTAGACGCAGCTGTATCTAGGTAGACTAAATCTTCGTTAGCTTGATAAATGGGGAAATCTTGACGTATTTTCTTGACATCTAACATGTTACAAGCGTTGGTTAACTAACTCAACGAAACGTTCTCTTAAAGGTTCATCATCAATTTCACTAATGATAGGATTTAAGAATCCATTAATCATAAGTCGTTCTGCATCTTTTCTATTAAGTCCTCTAGACATTAAATAGAATACACTGCCTTCGTCCAACTTACCAATCGTTGCCCCATGTCCTGCTTTTACGTCATATTCGTCGATTAATAAAATTGGGTTAACTTCTATGATTGCGTCATCAGATGCAATAATGCCTTTTAGGCTTTGATAAGCATTTGCATTCTTCATGCCTTTTAGTATTTTCTCAACGCCATTTAAAACAACCTTACCATTTTGGTTGGCGATGGCAATATTGTGCATTGTCCCCGTTGAATTAGGTGCTGCATGTATGATTTCGATGTCGATTACTTGTTTGTTATCAGTGGAACTAATGGCAACGGCTCTTAAGTTAACATTGGCCCCTTCACCGATAAGTTTGGCATTCATTTTGGCGTTGATGACATTGCTGACAAAGCCACCAATCAAATCCATTTGAGCATCTCTTTCAGCGGTGAAATAATGATGCAGTTTAGCATCGTTACTTGCTAAATCACACACTAAGAGATATTTAACAATCGCATTTTGTTTTGCTGTTAATTTAATATCATATACGTTTTGGTTTGTATCTTCACTTGCGATTTCAAGAATAATCTTTACTTGACTTGACTCGCCTACAATGATTTCAAGTGACTCATTGTTATCATCTTTAAGGGTTATTTTGATAGGGTCTTCAAAGTGGCTATTTTTAGCGATTTTTAAAGTTTGATCCGTAAAGGTAATGCCTGTTGGCAGTGAACCTATAATCGCGTGATCTTTAATAACTAAAGCGTTCATTAGGCTTGTTCCGCTTCTTGAAAGTCAATACCCAATTCTTCTTTAACCCATTCATACCCATTTTGATCAATTTTTTCGATTAGTTCTTGACCACCACTTAAAACAATCTTCCCATCGATCATAATGTGAACGTTGGTTGGTTTGATATGGTCAAGAATTCTTTGGTAATGCGTAATTAAGATACAACCAAAATCTGAATTGACCATATCGTTGACGTTTTCACCAACAATTTTTAACGCGTCGATGTCAAGACCAGAGTCAATTTCATCTAAAATTGCAAATTTAGGTTTTAACATTTTAAGCTGAAGAATCTCGTTACGTTTCTTTTCACCACCCGAGAAACCTTCGTTAAGGTATCTATGTGGTAAATCTTCTCTCATTTTAAGTTCTTTAGCTGCATTTTCATACTTTGTAATGAACTCAAACAATGGGGTTTGTTTGCCATCGTTGACCGCTTTCAAGGCAGAACGCATAAAATCACTATTGGTGACGCCAGGCACTTCAGCTGGATATTGCATCGCAAGGAACAACCCTGCTCTTGCACGTTCATCCACTTCTAAGTCTAAAATGTTTTCTTCATCAAGTGTGACTTCGCCTTCTGTTACTTCATATTTCGGATGACCCATAAGCGCGCTCGCTAGTGTTGATTTACCGGTACCGTTTGGTCCCATAATGGCATGTACTTCACCACTTTTAACCACTAGGTTAACACCTTTTAGGATTTCTTTATCTTCGATTGATACTTTCAAATTACTTATTGTTAATACTGACATAATATAGTCCTCCTTATTTCCATATGTATTATAACGTATATTATCTATTATATCTAATAATATGACCTATTTATAATAATATTTATAAAAAAGACAAACCTGTAAATTATGTGTAAAAATGTGGTAATCGTTTACACGAATTTATAAAAGCATTTTCATAAAAAATAGATTTGCTATTTAGATATAATAGTGTTGTCAATGTGAATTACCTTTTTATAATTATTGAATCGTTGACAATTTACGTATTTTTTCTCCCAAAAAAATACCATAGCGTTACACCACGCTTCACGATGTTTTATTTTTGAAATGCCATCCTCGAAAATAGAACATCTGAGAACGGTGACTCCCTTTTTTATTAAAGCCACACTTGTTGTGGTTTTTTTTCATCTAATAAAAGACCCATCAATAAAAAAACCTGTGGTCTTATGGACACAGGTTAATTTTCTTGTTATCTTGAAGCAATTATAATCATTACGATTGATGGTACTAATAATATGAGCCCAGATACTAAAAACATGTAAATGTAAAACTTAGGAACTGGGTCTTCGCTAATCGATTGGGTATAAGTGAAATAATCTTCTTTAGGTTTTCTACCAATAAGCATCAAAGCGAATGTCTTAGTCCCATGAATCAGAGGAGACAGGACATTTTGATTATATACAAAGATAATCCAACCAATAAAGAGTAATAACAGTGCTGTAACCGATAAAGCGTCAGTAATGGCCATAAAATCAATGCGCCACTGCCACAGCAGTAACCCTCCAAACATCAGAGAAGACAAACCAAGCATAAAGAAAAATATGCGTGTATAGTCTCTTTTAGGGGTATTATTAATCACCTTAGCTTGTTTCTTGGTTTCTTTTTTATTCATCTATATACACAACTTTCTTAATCATTTGACTCGCATAATAATAGTGTTTACTTGGGTATTTTCGGATTGGGTCTAAATAATAAACAAGGTTGCTATTTGATCCGTACGCCACAGATAGATGTATGATTGAAAATCCACTAGCTTTGAAATTGATGATTTTTTCTGCATTATCTTTAGCTTCTTTATTCAAGACCGGATAGTTTTCAAACTGCAATACAATTTGACGTTTTGCCTTGTTATTATGATCAATCTTCAAAATAGATTTGTGAACTTTATCAAGTGAGTCTGAGTAAAAGTCTGTTTTTTTACCCATCGAAATCACCAATGTAATTAATGTATTTTTGATTACACTTGTTGAACGATCTGTTTTGATGTATTGATAAAACACCTTATAATCAGATCCCTCATAATATGAAACAAACCCTAATGATCTAATGTGATCATACCACGTTTGGTCATAGAGTGGTTTATTAATTTCGTATGGTTCTTTTTTGTTATCAAGCAAATGTAAATACTTATACTCCATGTCAACTGCATCGGCTTTTTGTTTCACCTTCGTCAATATGACTAAATATAAAACAGCAAGCACTAAATAAATGCTTAAAAGCAAATCTAGACTAACAGAGAATACTTGCCAAAATACTAAAAATGAAAGTACTAATGCAATAAGTGTAAAATTGATAAAAAAGAGAGTTTTAAATCTCTTTTTCATCAACGTACTTATATTTCGTTTTTCTATTCCCATATTGCATAAATAGTTAAACTATTTCTAACAATCGAATATAGTTCACCATTGACTAAATAATCACCGGTACCATCTGCTTTTGTATTCCAACCTTTGAAGGTATAACTAGCAGTGTTTTCCAACACAGGTAACTTGATTTCTTTATCATATGTTAGCGCAACTGAATTTGGTCTAGCAGGTGCACCTGTTGCAAGCGGGTAATTTACATTAAATGTGATATTGGTGATGCGAGCTTCCCAGTGTGCGAAAAGTGTAAGGTCTTCTGCACTGCTTTCTGGTACACTTTGGAATCCGTTATCGCCAGGTTTTGTTGAACTTTCATCGATCCATTCATACTTATACCAACCTCTAAAGCTGTATCCTGTTTTTCTTGGAATCGGGAAAATAACGATTTGACCTGTCGTGTATTCTTCAGGTACAACATCTGTTTCTCTAAATTCTCCACCACCCAACACGTAAGTGATTAAATAAGGTCTAGATTGCCACTTAGCATATAAAATCAGTGACTTTTCTCCAACTGTATCTGTTTCAAATACCCATGGCGCTGTTAAAGATATATCCTTAAACCAACCAACAAAGTCGAAACCATTTCTAGTAGGATCTTCTGGTTTTGGTATGGTTGAACCCGGTTCTACGTCTTCTAATGCAGGTACCCTAACGGCACCTGAATTTGCAGTAAAGAAATAAACAGTGACTTCTGTAGGATACGTTTTTCTGTCAGTACAAGCCGCTAATGTTAACACTAAAACAGCTGATAATAATACGGTTATTATTTTTTTCATGAAAATCGCCTCCTTATTTAGTATTTTCTGAATATTTTTGCTTCATTACTTCAAACTCTGCATCGTTAGCATAAACCATATGGCCATTGCCTAGGTCTCGTAAAGATGGTTTGTCTTTACGATAGTTATGTTGTGAAGGATCATACTTAATTCTTCTTCTACCCTTTTCATAATCTGGGTCAGGTTGAGGAATTGCCGATAACAAACTAATGGTATATGGGTGCATTGGATTTTTGAAGAGTTCTTCACTTGTAGCCAATTCAACAATCTTACCAAAGTACATAACTGCGATTCTGTCACAGAAGAATCTTACAACAGATAAGTCATGCGCAATAAAGAGGATGGTTAATCCTAAATCTTCTTTAAGTTCTGTCAATAGGTTAATGACTTGCGCTCTAATAGAAACGTCAAGTGCACTGATAGGTTCGTCGGCAATGATAAAGTTAGGATTCATGATTAAAGCTCTTGCAATCCCAATTCTTTGTCTTTGCCCACCACTAAATTCATGTGGATAACGAGTCATATAATCCGGAGATAGTCCAACAAGCACCAACGCTTCTTCAACTTTCTTATCAATTTCCTCTTGAGGAAGTAACCCTTCAATGATTAACCCTTCTCCTACAATTTCCTTAACAGTCATTCTAGGATTTAAAGAAGCAATTGGATCTTGGAAGATCATTTGCATCTTACGTGCGTTAGCTGTAGCTTCTTTTGATTTATTTTGAGTTTTAATGGCATTTATTTCAGCTTTTTGTGCATTAATTAGTGCTTTACGTTCAGTTTTAATTTTCGCAACTGATGCTTTGTACTCTGGAGATTTTTTGGTAGAAGTGCTCTTAGGAACGGCCTTCATTTTCTCGTTTGAACTTAGTTTCACTTTTTTGATTAAAGCCTTTTTTTCAGCAATCTTAAGCAACGTTTCAGCTTTGACTTTCGCAATTTGAGCCTTAATCGCCTCAGTATTAGGTTTTTCAAATGCGGTTAACTCCGCTTGAAGTCTTGCTTTTTCATTTGCTAAATCTGCTTTAAGCTTATTCTTAAGCTCAACAATCATTGGTTTCACAACTTGTTTTGAGAGTTTTTCAGCTTCTTTTTGTTCGATTAGAGGTTTGTACTGAGTCTCTAGTGCTGATACATTATCTTTGTGTTGTATTTCAAGTTGTGCAATACGTTTTTCGATTTCAGATTTGTGTAGGGCTGCTGAATCCTTTAAGCCTTCCACTTTCTTTTTATAAGTGTTTTTTTCGATAGACAATCTGTTTTCATATTCTTTTTGCATGCTGTTTACGGTTTTTTTGATTAAGTCCGCTTTTGCTAATTCGAAATGATACTTGATTGTTTCAACATTTTGAAGATGCATATTTTTTGCATCATACACTTTCGTGTTATAGTTATCGATCGGAGTCGATAATTCTTTAATCTGTGCTCTTTCAGTTTCTTTTAATCTGTTGATTTCAAAATTCAAGTCATTAACACTTGTGTGTTTTTCATTCTTGATTGCAAGAATTTGTGATTTATAAGGATCAAAACTTACAATGCTCTTTTTAGCTTCGGCTTTGATTCGTTTGATTTCTTTCAAGTTACGTCTGAATCCAGCTGTAACTAGTCCATCATTCAAATAAACATTACCATCAGTAGCTTTGTATAATTTCATAATGGTTCTACCTGTTGTTGTTTTACCACAACCAGATTCCCCAACTAATCCGAACACTTCACGTTTGTAAACATCAAATGTGACATCGTCAACAGCTCTAACTGTAATTGCATTTTTACCTGTTCCAAGTCTAAAATACTTCTTAAGGTTTTTAACCTCAAGTACTTTTTGAGTGTAATCTACTTTTTTAGCCATTATTTCACACTCCCTCGGTTTTTCTTAAGTGTCTGAACTGCAGATGGCAATTCAACTTTTGGCGCATCTGGGTGTAACAACCAAGTTGCGGCATAGTGTGTCTCCGACACTTTAAATAGCGGCGGTTCTTCCTCGAAATCTATGTCTAAAGCATATTTATTTCTAGGTGCGAATGCATCACCTTTTGGTGGATAAATCATGTTTGGTGGCGTGCCTGGAATAGCATCTAACTTTGTAGAAGTTGCTAAATTCGGAATACTTGATAACAATGCCCAAGTATATGGATGTTTTGGATTATAGAATATTTCATCTGAAGTCCCAGTTTCAACAACCTTACCAGCGTACATAACAGCAATTCTGTCTGCAACGTTTGCAACAACACCTAAATCATGTGTAATGAAGATTACTGATAAACCTCTTTTTTCTTTCAGTGAGTTAATCAAGTCAAGGATTTGACCTTGAATGGTAACGTCTAGAGCCGTTGTAGGTTCATCACAAATCAATACTTCGGCATCATTAGCCAAAGCAATGGAAATCACAATTCTTTGTCTCATTCCACCACTAAATTGAAATGGGAACTGTGTATATCTTTTTTCTGGTTCAGGAATACCAACTTGTCTCATCAACTCGATGGCTTCTCTTCTTGCCATTTTTCTTGGCATATTACGTTTAAATCTCAAAGCTTCTGCGATTTGGTCACCCACACGCATGATCGGATTTAAACTTGACATTGGGTCTTGGAAAATCATTGAGATTTTCGAGCCTCTTATTTGATAAAATTGATCTTCAGGCAACTGTAACAAGTCTAACCCTTGATACATAATCGTTCCGTCTTCATAAATGGCATTACCTGCAAGCAATCCCATGATGGCTCTAGCTGTAACACTCTTACCACTACCAGATTCACCAACAATTGCTAAAGTTTCACCTTTTTTAAGATCGAAACTAATGCCTCTAGTAGCATGTAAAATACCATATTGTGTTTTAAATGATATTCTTAAGTCTTTGACTTCAATAATTTTATTCATTATTCCACACCCCTTAGTGACGGATTAAATGCATCTCTTAAACCATTACCAAACAGGTTAAATGTAATCATCAAGATTGCGATGTACAATGAAGGAAAAATCAATAAATGCGGATCAGTTCCCATTAATTGTTGCCCCCTATTTAATAACATACCTACACTGGTAGTTTTCGCATAGTTGATGATTCCTAAGAATGAATAAGATGCTTCTGAGAAGATAAAACTAGGAATTGCTAGTGCATATCCTGTAACAATATACCCAAGTGTATTTGGGAAAATGTGTTTCAACATAATACGTCCATCGCTAGCGTTTAGCGTTCTAGCAGCTAATACATATTCTCTGTTTTTGAAACGGTAGAATTGCATACGTCCGGTGTAATAGGAACTTATCCACCCAGTGGCTGTAAAGGCTAATACAATTACCCAAAGTGCACTACCGAATCGAATGGTTAACAATGTGATAACACTCAAAAACGGTATCGAGGATAGTATTTCAACGACACGGTCGAATATTAAGTCGATAACACCACCGTAATACCCAACAACGGCACCTAAAGTTAAGCCAACTGTGGTATTAACGATTAAAACCGCTATAGCCATCAACAAACTCACTCTAGCACCTTTCCAAATTTCAGTGAACAAATCTTTACCCTCACCAGTTGTACCAAACCAAAAGTATGTATCTTCAGGTGTTTGGTCAAGTGATAGTAAAAATTGATTCATACGCACTTCATATTGGTTAAAGAATGTCCCAGGATTATTAACGTCTTCAGTTTGTCTAACACGAATGACGTCAATGATGTAATTTTTTTCTAAATATTCTTGAAATTTTGCTTCAGTTAAGATACGTGTAACTGGTGTTAGTGGATCTGTTGTGGTTTGTCCACTGTCATATAATGCTTTGTCAGCAAAATAGGTTTCAGGCAAGTATGACTTGATGTAGTTAACGTATTTGTAGTAATCCACTTCGACTGTTAAAGTAGATATTTCAGCATAATCAGGATGGTTTGGGTCTTCTTTTAGTTCATCAGGAAAACCACTGATGATGACCCCTTCGCCAAACACTTCGTCATGGTAAATGTAAGTCAATAAGTTTTTACCATGTTTGATGGTTTTTCTTCCATCAAAAATCCCTAGTTTTTCTAAACCTGGAATCTTTGGTGGTAAATATGCCAAACGTCCAGCATCAGTGACGCTTGTGGATGGCAAAGTATACGTCTTCATATAAGGCCCAAAAGCGACAAAGAAGAATACGACCATCAAGATATAAAAGGCAACAACGGATGCTTTGTTTTTCTTAAAACGATTCCATGAATCTTTATAATACCCAATTTCGATTGTTTCGAGTGGTTGGTCTTGAATTTTTTTCTCTATATCATTCGCTAATACTAGTTTTGATTTGTCTATATTGTTTAAACTCATGATGATTTACCTCCACCGATACGGATGCGTGGGTCAAATAATGTGTAAGAAAGATCCGCTAAAATTGCCGTTAACAATGTCAAAAACTGCGTAAACACTGTAATCAACATCAGCATTGGATAATCTCGATTGTTAAAGGCCTGTAAATAAATTCGACCTGTCCCATCGACACGGAAAATTTCTTCAGTAATGATGCCCCCACTAATGACGCCGATTACACCAATGAAAATCCCTGGTAAAAATGGCACTAAGGCATTTTTCAGTGCATGTCTAAATGTGGCTTGTCTACGAGTTAACCCTTTAGATCTCGCCAACAAAATATAGTCTTGTGTTAATTGTTCAGTCAATTCTGCTCTGACACTTCTAGCAAGTCCCGGAATGCTTGAAATTGTAAGAACGGTTACTGGCAAGATGTATGATTTTATACCAAACCACATGCCATACCGGGCAATTTCAGAACTTGTAGCGATTTTATAGTCCGGTGCCCATCCAAGTTCAAAGAAGAAAACGAACTGTGACAACACAGCTACGACAAAAAACGGAACAGAAATGAATACCATGATTCCAACTGAAATGATTTGGTCTGCTAAACGATTCTTATAAAGCGCAGCAGTAACACCCAATACGATTGCAAGAGGTACTGACAATGCGTAAGGAATGATATTAATTCTAATCGATGCAGGAATTTTGCCAAAGTAGACATCCGCTACATCTCTTCTTAAAATGTGCGAGAATCCAAATGTACCTTCTGTGAAGATGTTTCTAACCCAATAGCCAAATTGAACGACAATTGGTTTGTCCCACCCCTCTTTTAGACGGTGCATTTCGTACCATTCATTATCCCCTTGGATATTAGGAACGTAGTTATCCGGTAACAGTTTAATAAACACAAAGTATATAAATACTGTTATGAAGAATGTGAACAACATAAGTCCTAGTCTTTTCAAAAAATATTTAAACAAAAAAATCCCCTCATCTTTCTTAAAATGATTCTTAATAATTAGCTAGAACTATACTGCTGTAACTAATTATTAAAAACCCTTATAATACGAGAAACAAGCCCAAGAGCTAAGTCTTGGGCTGTTCCCACATATTGAGTTTTTATTGTGATTCTAATTTATTATTGGAAATCAGCGTCAGTGTTTAAGTAACGGTAACGTTGAGAACCCCATGAGAATGCTACTGAATATTTTGGCCATTCAATAACAACATTTTCTGCATACACAGTTGCACCTGAACGTGTAACAGCTGGAATTATTGGTGCATATTCCAAGAATACTCTTTCAAATGCTGCAAGAATTGTATGTGCGTCTGATGCTGCACCAGTGAACGGTTCAGCTGCAGTGCCATCAAATGGATTGCTTTCGAATACGATAATTTCAACCATATCTGCAATAGTCCCTTGGAAGACACCTTCTGCTTTAGTTTCAGTTGCTTTTAATTGATCATAAAGTAATACATAACCTTTATTTGCAACTTTTTGTTCTTCAGTGTAATTAGCAACATCTTCTTCCACTAGGAAATCCCATACGTTTGGTAATGAGATATCCAATGCAGTTTCCCAATATATGCCATAGCCACTTTCTTGTGAATCGTCAAATGGTTGAGTCATACCTAGGGCACCACCGCCACCTAATGCACCAGCATAGCCGATGAATGGGTATTGCCAAATTGCACCTGAGTTACTTCCGAAACCGACTGAACCGAAGTATAAGTCAAAGTTCCAGCTTGAGATTTCTGCTTCAAGACCAGCTGCATCAAATTCAAAAACTTCTACAACTAGCTTGTCAGAACCGAATAGGTCTTCATAATTTTGTTTTAAGTAACCTGTTAAGTCACGACCAAAATCACTTGTGTCAGCAATTAATCTAAGTTTAACTGCACCTGTATTGCCTTCAGCTACCCATTTAGCATACGCTGTATCAAATAGTTGTTTAGCTTTTTCAGGTACATAACCATAACTGTCTGCTTGAATACCTAAATCTTGTAACACTTGTAAATGTTGAGGTGTTTCAGCATAAGTTAGTGGATCTTGTAAGTAAACTTTTGCACTACTTGGCATAGGCATAAACGATGGAATGTTAGGTGCATATACGTTGTTTGCATAGTAAACTCTATTGAATCCATATAGTAATGCTTGACGGAATTCTTTGTCAAACATAATAGATGGATGAATATGAGGATTTGTATCTTTCTTACTGTCAGCAAGGTTAATCATAATGTTTTGTGGATAACCGCTGAAAGTTCTGTATAAGTTTGGATCTTCAACATATTCAGCATAATACTGTTTGTTTAAGCCAGTTGCTGATAGTTTGCCGTTTTCAAATAATGCCATTTGTTGGTCAATATTGTCAACGATTTCAACTACTTGTGATTTATAGTTGATTGTGCCTTTAGCTACATAATCAAAGTTCTTGTTAAATACTAATTTAGCATTTTCATCCCAAGTCTTAAGGATATATTCACCGTATGAAACATATGGATTCTTTGGTGTACCATAAGTTGAGTTGATACCATTTGTTAATGATGATTCATAAACATCTGGATGTACTAAATGCATTTCACCAAATCCAACAGCTTGAGATTGGCTCACTTCTTCCCAAGAAGTAATCTTAAATGAGTAATCGCTTAAGATTTCAAACCCAACTTCATCCCAAGTCACTTCGCCTTTGAAATATTCAAACGCATTTAGAATAGGGAATCCATTTTTGTTTTCTGTTGTCTTATAGTAACTATTTGCGCGATAGTTATTTTGTTCTTTATCTAAGAATTGTTTTAGTGTATATTCCCAAACTGCGGCAGTTACTGGTGTACCATCTTCGAATTTAACAGCTGGATTTAAGTTGAAAGTCCATTCAGTACTCTTAACTGTAGTAGCTTTTTGACGGTCATAATTACCGTTTTCATCAAGATGTTCATCACCGTTTGCATCAATTGGATAATTAACAGCACCAAGTTTTACGAATCTGTAGTCTAGAGCATCAATTGAAAATGAGTCATTTTCAATTTTGCTAAAGTCGCCTGCGAAATCTGCAACGCCATCAGCGATTGCTTTATCCCAGTCAACTTCAGTTTCGTATAATGCTGTAGCCATTAGATCCATGTAGTCTGATTCATGACCCCAACGGTATGTTGTAGGGTTCAAAACCAATACTGTATCTGAAACCATTGCAGTTGTGTAAGTTTCACCTTCTGAATAGTTTACAGCTTTAGAACTAATTGGTTCCCAATATGCATAAAGAGTCACTGACTCAGTTGCTTCAAATGGGAATGAAACAGCTTCTGGTTCTAACCATGTTAATCCACGTTTAGTTGTGAACCAACCACCAAATTTATAACCTGCTCTAGTTGGATCAGCTGGTTTTTGAACCATTTCGCCAGTTTCTACTACTGCAGGTAATAATACTTGAGTAGTTCTAGTGTCAAAGTTAATAACTTCGTTAGTTGACCATCTAGCATATAATGTTAGATCTGCAGTTACTGGTTTAGTCCAGTCATAAGGTGTAGTGCCTTCTAAACTATCAAACCAACCTTCAAAATTCAATGCCTCTCCGTCTTGAGTTTTGGTTGGGTCTGCTGGTCTAGCAACCGTTTTACCTTTTTCTACCTCTACTGAGGCTATGCTATTACCGCCTTGTGTATCGAATGTAACATCGTACATTACAGCCTTATCGCCACAGGCAACAAGTAATACAGAAGAAACGACTAATAACAACAAAGTACTTAATTTTTTCATTCTCTCTCTCCTTTTTCTTTAGAGTATGTTTCATTGATTTTACTATATTTTAACTATATCGTCAATCGGATTCACAAAGCAAAATCATGAAAGCGTTTTAGGATAAAAACTAGTAAACTATGAAACTTGTTAATATTTTATATGAAGCATGCCTCAATGTCAATTAATATTTGTGGTAATCGCTAAAAAAATGCGATTATATCTACATAAAACGGGAGTCATTCATTTTTTTTGCCATATTTCGTAACATTTAATTATTAACGTGTGCGCGTATTACGTACACGTGAGGATTTAAAAATAATTAAATTTTGGCCATTTACATATCTAAAATTAATGATATAATTATTGTTAATATAGAAAAGAGGATGAACAAATGAAAAAAATAGTACTATTTCTTTCACTAATCGTAGCGATTATGGGATTAGCTGCGTGTGATAAGAAGACACCAACCCCAGAAGAAACCGAAAAGTTCACGGTAACTTTCATTTCCGAAGGTGTTACTTATAAAACTGTCGAAGTAGAAAGTGGAAAAACCCTCACATTACCAAGTGACCCCACTAAAGAAGGGTTTAGCTTTGATGGTTGGTTTACCACAGAAGCACTAGTTTCAGAATGGGAACAAGCAAAACTAGTGACAGAAAACATAACTTTATATGCTGGTTTTACTGAAATCTATGTTGCGCCTACCACTGAAGAACTGATTCAAGCTGACTTAGACGCAATCGTTTTATCTACAGATTCGAACCGAGTCACCCTACCAAAATCAGGTTCTATCAACAAATCAAAAATCACATGGACAAGCAATCAACCAAGCATCATCACTAAAGAAGGTTACGTCGTGAACCCACCTATGGGCAGTCCTGCGGTCGATGTAGAATTGACTGCGAAAACTGTACTTGATGGCGTGACAGTTGAACAAGTGTTTGTCGTTACTGTAAATCCGATGGATGCCGTTATACTTTCCAATGAGTCTAAGGCACTTCCATTTGAAAACCTTACAAGTGAATATGAAGTTCTTGATACAACCATAGACACCTATTATTCAGAAAATGGATCAATCCCTTATGTTGAAATTGAGTCTTTCTTAGACAAAATGAATGGATTGATTTATAGTGAAGAACTCAAATATTCATATAATGACAACCTTTTGACCATTAGCGTTGATTATTACGATGAAGAAACGCTTGAAACAACCACCTATGAAATCAAATTAGACTTTGACCTAAATACCGTCTATGTCGAAACATTAGATGTATTCAGTTCTTATGTTCAATCTACTTCTACAGATTTCAGTGAAGGCATCACTTACTTAGATCCTTACTATGAGGATCCAACTGGTGTGACCATGGACTTAAACAAGTATCGTTTCGACTTAGTGATTCACAGTGGTGAACAAGGTGATATGTATATGATGCCTTTTAGCCTTGCAAATCTCTTGTTTGTCGGTCAAACCTATTACAACGTCTACTACAATGGAGATGCCTACTATGGTGTTTATGGCACTGGATTCAGTAACGCTTCTGAAGGCGAAGATGCCATTGCGTTTGATAAGATTCGTTCAAGTTCATTAGCAGCTAAATCTATGCCATACGACTTGATGTTAAATACTTATGATGCTCAAGTATTTGTATTAGACTATTTCTATGGGCTAACTGCAAACTTCGGTGTAGAATCATTCTATGAACTCACTGAATCCTATCTAGATCGCTTTCTAACTAGCAAGTTCACACTTTCTAATGCAATCTTCGATATTCAAACGAAATTACTAGATGACTTACATACCTCTTATGGTTTCCCTGGTTATTACACAAACAAAGCCTATTCCATTGACTTAACGAGTTTAGATCAACTTGGTTTACGTGTAAGAACTTGGTATCAAGATGCTTTATGGGAAGTACAAGACTCTATTGAAAAACGTTGGGTAACAGAGGACAAAATCAGTAATTTCCGTTTCTTAGATCTAGAAAAAACAACTGCTGTCATCTACATTAGCGGGTTTGAAACAGCTTCATCTACTGAAGAAAAATCACCACTGAATGATACAGACGCTTACATGAGAAAAGCGTTAGATGATATTTTCCTAGCAAATCCTAATGTAGAAAACATTGTTGTAGATTTATCCTACAACACAGGTGGTAATCTAGGTGCGCTATTAAGAGTTCTAGGGTACATCACAGAACAACCCATTCAAATGAGTTATCAAAACCCAACTGACGGTTCTAAGGTTACATATTTTGCAGAGATTGCTACTGATGCTTATGAAGAAATCAACTGGTTCTTCTTGACCTCAGGGGTCACATTCAGTGCAGCGAACCTAATGACAGCCATTGGTAAACACCAAGGGATTGCAACCATCATTGGGACACTATCAGGTGGTGGTGCATCTTCAATTACACCTATTTTACTTCCGGATGGTACGTTCTTCACAATGAGTAGCTTAAATGTCTTAAGCTTAAGACACGACAATGGCGACGGTACTTATACATATGAAAGCATTGAATATGGTATCGAACCAGACTATGAACTATTGCCTGCCGATGTCCAAGATGATCAAAAAGTATTTGCTAAAGTTCAAGAGGCTTTAGCTGAACAAAAATAATCATAAAAGCCCTATAATAAAGCCCTTTACGAGTTCGTAAAGGGCTTTTTCTATAGAAAAAAGGCTTAACAACGTTTAAGTCATTAAGCCTTTAAATATCTTATAAACTATTCAGCTTTTGAATAATCCATTGCTTTGTAGCGTTGATACATCGACCAACGATTCTTAGCATCATTTAAGTTTTGATTTAACAATTCTTCAGCATGATCTGGATTAATTTGTGATAACTGAGCATAACGTGCTTCAGATAATAAGTAGTCTTGGTACTTATCCCATACTGGTGGCTTAGAATCAATTTGGAATGGATTCTTACCTTGTTCAACCAATCTTGGGTCAAATCTGAATGTTGGCCAGTATCCACATTCTGTTGCAAGTTTAGCTTGAGAAGCAGACTGTGTTAAGCCACCCTTAATACCATGTTCGATACATGGTGAGTAAGCGATCACTAATGATGGCCCATTGTATGATTCAGCTTCTTTTAGAGTCTTGATTACTTGAGCTGGAGATGCGCCATGTGAGATTTGGGCTACGTAAACGTGACCATAACTCATAGCGATTGCAGCTAAGTCTTTCTTCTTAGTTTTCTTACCAGATGCAGCGAATTTCGCAATCGCAGCACTTGGGGCAGATTTAGAAGATTGTCCACCTGTGTTTGAATAAACTTCAGTGTCAAGAATTAGGATGTTAACATCTTCGTTATTTGCGATAACGTGGTCGATACCACCATAACCGATGTCATAAGCCCAACCATCTCCACCCATGATCCATTGGCTTACACGAACAAAGTAATCTTTAAGTTCTAGTAACTCTTTGGCATAAGGTGCATCTAGTTTTTCTAACTCAGCCTCTAATTTAGGTGCTAAGTCTTGAGTGTATTGTCCTTCAGCTCTATGTTCTAACCATTCAGTTGCCAAGCCTTTTAAGGTTTCTGGCATTTCTTCTAAGTGGTTAGCAAATAGATTATGGATTCTATCTCTCATGGTTTCGTAAGCGATTCTCATACCAAAACCAAATTCAGCATTATCTTCAAATAGTGAGTTAGCCCATGCTGGACCACGACCATTAGGTAATGTTGTATAAGGGGTTGCAGGGAATGATGCGCCGTAGATTGATGTACAACCCGTAGCATTCGCTAAGATCATACGTTCGCCAAACAATTGTGTAATGGCTTTAATATATGGGGTTTCACCACAACCAGCACATGCGCCTGAGAATTCAAACAATGGCTTGTTGAAGTTAACGTTTTTCACGTTGTCTGTTCCGATATTCTTATAAGTTACTTCATTGAAGAAATAATCAGCAATTTGTTGAGAACCTGCACTTAATTCAGGTCCAATTGGCGTCATAAACAATGCTTTACCAGGTGCTGGACATACTTCAACACACACACCACATTCTGTACAGTCTAGTGTGGAAACTTGAATGGTGTATTTGTATTGGTCAAGACCTTTACCCTTAGCTTGTAAGAACTTAGAACCTTCAGGTGCGTTTGCGACTTCTTCTTCAGTTGCTAAGAATGCACGAATAACTGCATGTGGACATGCGAATACGCATTGGTTACATTGGATACAGTTTTCTTCTCTCCAACCTGGGATGAAGTTTGCAATTCCGCGCTTTTCATAAGCGGCAGCACCATTTTCCATATGACCGTCTTCATAACCTAAGAATGCAGAAACTGGTAATGAATCCCCTTCAATTGCGTTAACGATATCTGCGATATTCTTAACGAATGATGGACGATTGCCTTTATCGACATTTTCATCTTCTAAGAATGCCCATTCAGGCTTAACTTCGATTTCAACTAAATGTTTGTACCCAGCTTCGATAGCAGCATAGTTCATTTGAAGAACAGCTTCACCCTTACGTCCGTAAGATTTTTCTGCATATTTCTTCATTAAGCCTTCTGCTTTTTCAAATGGCATAATGTGATCTAATAAACGTAATTGCGCACTTTGCATAATGGTATTTGTTCTTCTACCTAATCCAATTTCATAAGCCAAATCTACGGCATTAATGATAAAGAATTTAGCATTCTTTTGTGCTAATTGACGTTTAACTTTATTTGGTAAGAAAGCTTCGATTTCTTCTTTCTTAACTTGAGTATTTAATAAGAATTTACCACCTTGACGCAAGCCTTTGATCATATCATATTTCTGTAGATAAGTATCTGCAGAACATGATACAAAGTGTGGATTGTTAACTAGGTAAGTTGATTTAATGACATGTGGGCTGAATCGTAAATGCATACGAGTAACCCCACCAGCTTTTTTAGAGTCATAAGCCGCATAGGCTTGTGAGTTCAAGCTTGTGTTATCACCGATAATCTTAACGATGTTTTTAGAAGCCCCAACTGTCCCATCAGAACCTAATCCAAAGAATAATAATTCTGTGGTTTCTTTGTCAGTTACGTCTATATTCTCAGAGTAGTCAATCGATGTATGAGTAACATCGTCATTAATACCTACTGTGAAATGATCTTTTTGTTCAGTAGAAAGATTTTTAAACACAGCATTGATCATATTAGGGGTTGTGTCTTTTGAAGACAAGCCATAAATACCGCCAATGATTGTAGGTTGATTGTCTCTACCATAGAACATTGATTTAACATCTAGATATAAAGGTTCGCCTGTGCTACCTGGCTCGATTGTCCTATCAAGAACAGCAATTCTCTTAACTGTCTTTGGCATTGCTGCAAAGAAGTATTTTTCAGAGAATGGTCTAAATAGGTGAACAGATACCATACCAACTTTTTTACCTTGACGCGTCAAGAAGTCGATGGTTTCTTTTGCTGTTTCAACAACAGAACCCATTGCAACAATCACATCAGTTGCTTCAGGATCACCATAATAATTAAATGGTGCATAAGGGCGACCTGTTACTTTAGAAATTTCTTGCATATATTCATTGACAATGTCAGGAACAGCCGCATATTTTGAAGCTTGTAAAGTACGTGTTTGGAAATATACGTCATCGTTTTGAGCCGTACCACGAGTCTTAGGATGCGCAGGGTTTAATGCCCCAGCTCTAAATCTAGTTACCGCTTCTCTGTCTAATAGACGGTCAAACACTTCATAATCCATCACTTCAACGGTGTTTACTTCATGAGAAGTTCTAAACCCATCAAAGAAATGTAAGAATGGTACAGAGCCTTTGATTGCAGCTAAGTGTGCAATACCACCTAAGTCCATTACTTCTTGTACAGAGTTTGAGGCTAGTAAAGCCCACCCTGTTTGTCTTGCAGCCATCACGTCTTGGTGGTCACCAAAGATTGATAGTGCTTGTGCTGCGATTGAACGTGCAGCTACATGGATAACCCCTGGTAATAATTGACCAGCAATCTTATACATGTTTGGCAATTTAAGTAAAAGCCCTTGTGATGCAGTAAAAGATGTGGTTAATAAACCTGTTTGCAACGAACCATGAACTGTACCTGCAGCCCCTGCTTCACTTTGCATTTCAACGACTTTAACTGGCATACCAAAGATATTCTTTTTACCTTGTGATGCCCATAAGTCAACGTTTTGACCAATTGGTGTAGATGGTGTAATTGGATAAATACCCGCTACTTCGGTCAACGCATATGCCACATAAGATGCAGCTTCCGCGCCGTCCATTGACTTGATAACTTTTTTATCAGCCATTTTTTATCCTCCTTTTGCTTATTCTTTTAGAATAACCCGCACTGTGATTATAACTCAAAACGAACTATTATGCAACCTCATAAAAGCCATAAAAGTGAATAAATGGATATATTAAAAACTTTCTAATTTAACCCTTTATGTATGCTAAAACCGATTGTGCATTGGTTTTAGCACTTGCGCGTTTGAAAACTTTTTCAATGACGCCAGCCTCATCTAAAATAAACGTACTACGAATCATACCAACCGTGATTTTCCCATACAGGTTCTTTTCACCATAAGCCCCAAAGTAACTCGATACTTCGTGGGTTTCATCGGATAGTAAAACAAAGGGTAAGTCATAGCTTTCAATGAACTTTTTATGACTATTAGCATCGTCTGTACTAATGCCGATTAAGACGACATCATTATCTACTAAAGATTGATTAACATCTTTAAAGCTACACGCCTGTGTCGTACACCCAGGTGTATGGTCTTTTGGATAAAAATAGATCACTACTTTTTTGCCTAAATAATCACTTAGTCTGTGCGTTTTACCATACGCATCCTTCAATTCAAAATCTTTCGGTTTCACACCAACTTCTAACATCGTATGCCCTACTTTCTTAACAGTCTCAAACTGTTTAATATAACGAGAATCGTTGACCCTTCATGTGCGACTACGCCTAAGGGTAATTTGATTAATCCAAACACATTGGAAATTAATAATAACGCGATGACTGTAATTGAAAAATAGATGTTTTGTCTAGAAATTCTCTTCATTCTTTTAGCAAGCACAATCGATTGTTCGATATTTTGAATTTTATTATTCATAAATACGACATCTGCCGTTTCCAAAGAAACATCTGTACCTGAACCCATCGCAACCCCAATATCCGCAATCGCAAGCGCTGGCGCATCGTTGATTCCGTCACCTACCATCATAACGGTTTTACCAGATTTTTTCAAAGATTCTACATGGCGGTGTTTGTCTTCTGGTAACAGTTCACTTAACACATACTTAATGTCCACTTCTTTCGCGATGTTGGCCGCTGTGTACCTGTTATCGCCTGTAAGTAAAATGGTTCTTACCTTTAATGCCTGCAACCGGTTCATCGCTTCTTTAACATTTGGTCTAATTTTGTCCATTAGAGAGATGAAGCCAATTAATTGTTTATCTTTAGACACATAGACCGTCGTATACCCATTTTTATGAGCTTCATCAATGGCGTTTTTCAAATCATCACTGATGGATACATCGAATCTGCCCACTTGCCATAAATGGTCGTTATAATTGGCCTCTATCCCCTTACCAGGGGTTTCAGTTGTCTTAATCTTTAACTCAGTTGACCCCTCTAGATACTCAACCACAGCGGATGCTAGCGGGTGGGTTGATTGTTTTTCTAGCGTATATACGATGTTGCAAACTTCTTTTTTACTTTCTATGCTACAAACGATATCATGTACCATGGGTTTGCCTTCTGTAATTGTCCCAGTCTTATCTAATAAAACAGCATCGATGCTTGCGAGTTTCTCAAGATGCTTGCCACCTTTAATCAAAATGCCTTTTCTAGAAGCATTTGACAAAGACGACAACACGGCTGGGGATACGGATGCTACTAAAGCACAAGGTGACCCAACCACTAAAACCACAATCCCTCTATAAATAGCATCAGAAGATGACCACCAGCCAAACATTTGCGGGATACTCATCGTTAGGATCGATAATGCAATCACCACATACACATAAATACGTTCGAATTTATCAATAAAGGTTTCTGTTTCTGTCTTATTATCGTGCGCGGTTTGCACAAAATCAATGATTTTCTGAACCGTAGATTCAGACATGTCTTTTGTTACTACCATTGTAAACGTTGAAGATACGTTTAAAGTACCAGAAAACACATCGTCGCCATCTTTCTTATCCACTGCCATAGATTCACCCGTGATCATGGATTCGTTAATCGACGTGTTCCCACTGACTATTTTTCCATCTGCTGGTATCGATGACCCAACCTTAACCACCACTTCATCATGGATCTTCAAGTCTTTAGCAGGAATTACAGTTTGAACACCATCTTTTAATAAAATGGCTTCTTCTGGTGCCAGATTCAGCAAATTAGTAAAAGCTTTTTCACTCTTGTCATTTGCATAATCCTCTAATAGTCCTGATAAAGCGAAAATAAAGATTAAGATGGCACCTTCTGCATAATTCTTAACAACAAAGGCACCTAAAGCAGCCAATATCATTAGTATTTCAACATTAAGTGCTCTGTTTTTAATAGTTTCTGTTATGCCTTCTTTGGCTTTATAGAAGCCCCCTATCAAAAAAGCCAGTCCATATAAAATCATGACAGTTGTTTCATTCATCATTGAGCCAAATATTGCCGCAATCAGAATCAGAATAATAGAAACAACTGTGAAAAGTGTTTCAAGTTTTAAATTGTTTTTCATATATTAAATCCTCCATCATTAGTATATCACAAGCAAATCAAAGAATTATAAATAATACATATATTTATTATAAATAGACTTCTTTTTTATAAAAAATATATGTAATTACACAGAAATACTTTGATAATTCAAAAAAACTATAGAAAAAGCCTATGATTAGATTGTAACGAATCTAATATTAGGCTTTTTTTAAAGGGTTTGTTGAATCAACTTCCATTTAAACGCTAATCTAAGATAAAAAGACGATGTCACTTTAAGTAATGCTAATCACGAATAAACTGACACTTACGCCCACAAAACAAAGATGCGAAACGATATAAAACCTCATCCCTTTAAATTGTTTTCTAATGCTGATTACTATAAACGGAATGGTCAGTATAACTGCGATAACAAGAAACACAAACAGCACTAAGAAAAAGCCTAAATCTGCCCATCCACCGTCGTTCGAATGACGTTGAGTCATCACAAACTGAATGTATACGATCATTAAGAAAACCGTTAATAAAATATCGATGACGCTTAGTACTTTCATTGTTTTTGTCATAGGATTTCCCTTTCATGAAGCTTACTATTTTTTCAAATAATTATATCATCCTAAGGGCCTCATTTTCCACATAAACGCTTGCGCAAATAAAAATGTCATTCTTAAAACCAACAAAATTCAGCCATATTAATTTTTATGTGTGCTTACTGACAACTTGATTTTTACGTTTCCAAACTCGGTATAGATCTATCGTTAACCAAATAGCCAAAACAAGGGTAAAAATCGTGATGATTGTGGTTAACAAGTTGCCTTTATCCATAAAAATAGAACTAAACACAATCATCAAGATTGGATAAACATAATGACTGATTTTCTTTAATACACTAACAAAAACCATTAAAGGGCTTTGAATTCTGTCTTTGTTCATGATTTGCAGTAAAGTTAAAATGATTTGGAATAACATATATGAAAGCGAGATAACCACTAAGAAGGTTGTGCTATTGATGAGCGAGTGTATGATTACAGTCATGATTAGTCCGATAAATGTATATGTAAAACCAAGTTTTATTCTTCTTTTTAAAAGGTTGTTTCGATCCACAGACTTAAAAAAAAGCCCAATCACTTTTGTGATAGCGGTTAGGATTAATTCTCCAAGTACCTCGAATAAAACTTGTAGTAATAGCTCAACCAAAGCCTCCATAAATACCTCTTCTTATTTTTAGGTAGTGTTAAAAACAATACCTGCTTATTCCCTACTTTGTAAACCAAAATCAGTTAACTGAAAAATGATCAATAAGATTTTTTTATTACCCTGCTGTTTCAAAGGTAGCGAGACATTTAGTCATTTGAAAACAAATCCAAGTATGCTCTAAACTTTTCTTCTGGATAATAACAGACTTTATAATTATTCTCACAAACCATTAATTGATTACAAAACAGACTGGCATGTCTTTGTTCAATTGTATCGGCGTTATATCCTTCACTACCTAATATATGGTCTACCATTTCTACTGCTTTATTTAATCTGGCGACCAAAGTTCTATTCTTCGTTTTATTAAATGAAAGAACTTGTGGTTGTCTTTCCATATAAGACCCAATCGCTTCTAATGGTATACCAGCATCCATCATAGCATTCATCACACCAACACTGATCATTGGATAGAGTTCTTTAATGTGACTTTTCTTTAATCCATAGAATACAACCGTGAATCTTGATAGGTCATGCATCAGTACTAGTAGATTCTTACCACTTCGTTTTAATAGATGTGCATGCCAAGCATACATATCATTATCTGTGTTATGTTCAGTTAGTTCTGGTTTGATGTAGTCTAGCATTGCTTTGGTGCATTGAATATGCATGAATAGTCACCTCACTACAATTCATTATATCAAACTTATTACCAAGAAAACATAATGATTCAAAAGCCAGGTACAAAACAAATTAATGCCTCATCATTTTACTTAATTTAAAAGGTTTGATACTTAAATCGAATGTTATTTCACTTTTGTATCAAACCATTTTGTGTTTTGTGTGTGATGCTACCTATTTTAATACAAATTAGCACCCCGTGATTTTTTTTAGCACCACTACAAAGCAGGGAACATCCTATGATTTTTTAAATAAGTACCGTGTTCATTCAATCATTTTTAGCATCATACGAAATCCCAATCTTATCATTTTCTTGAAGTGTTACCTTAATAAGATTCGATTACATTTGGAATTATGTTTGAACTTACTATCTCAACCAAACTATTGATTGCTACAGGATACTCAACCATTTTATAGATAAACTTAGATGTAACTCCGTTATAATCGTTTTTGTATACGTTACGTTCGATAATCTCTTTTAGAATTTCATTGGGTTTTGCTCCAGGTTGACAAGATATATTACGTGTTCCATAGCGCTGTCTATCTTTTATGACATCAGAAACAATCGATTTCATCAATTCCATATTTAATTTCCCACTGCTCCAAATCATATGAATGTCATATAAGTGTCTTGAATATCGATTGTATTTACCCTCTAGGTGGTAGTCACAAATAGCAAATAGCTTATCAATAAATGTTCTTTCTACAGATTGAATCAACATTTCAAATGGCTCTAATTCATAATTTTTTATTAAATGATTTTCATTTGATTTAGTTAAATATTTGGTTATGTAATTACTAACATTTAATTTTACACAAGGATAAGGTCGATAGACAACAATCGTTTCAACAATAATGTGTGGAACCATTGCTCCATCTCCTTGAAAAGTGTTTGCATACCCAATATGGTATTCGTTGTGATCTCTTCTTGAACGAACTTCTTCTTCGTTAAGTATAGTCATATTTAGTAAACTAATGACTTCTAAAATTGTGCTCTTCAATTGTCTTCTTTCACTTGGTGTGACTGATACGCTTTTGAACTGTACTGCCAAATCAATATCTTCAGAAAAACGATCAATGATCGAATAGCATTTTGATAGGGATGTGCCTCCTTTAAATACGATGGATATATTAGATTCACGTTTTGCTAACTCCTCTAGGAAAAGTGATACATAATAATCTTTTTCCACTTGGAAGTTTTCAAGTCCCAAATCACTTGCAGTTGCAATCACTAATTCCTGAAAAACATCTTTATCTTTGTGTAATAACATTGGCTCCTCCGATTTTGTAAAATTTCACTTGTGCCGTTAAAGGATACGCTTCAACGATACGCTCTAGTTCACCATAGGATAGTTTGATGTTTGAAATGTATGACAATAGCTTTAATTCAACTTGTTTTAGGTCATATTCACTATATTTTTCAAACTCTGTTAAAAGATCCAATACTTGAAGTAATTTGTAGTTTTCATTCGTAACTTCTACTCTTGGCGCATTGATAATCAATCTACTCTTGTTTAGTTTGATTTCTCTTTTTCTGTTTGAAACCACATTTGAGTAGACAACTTCAACACTTGCTGTTTGTGATGTTAATCCCAACATATTAGCAAAATTAATCCCGCTTCTATACCCGATAATATTATTTTTATTATCCTTTATGTATGTTTGTTCGACAACATTAGCTGTATTGACTACATGCGATTTAAGGACTCTATTGGGATTTGGTAATTCATAAACGCCATTTTTAGCTTTAAGTATTTTTTCTTCATTCAATAGTCTTCGAATAGATTCTCTAATCGTTCCTTCGTTTATCTCTGGAAATTGTGCATACAAATCTTTGAGAAAAAACGGCTGACTAGCTTTATAGTTGTTTTTGATAAACATATAGATTTTATCGATTAGACTTAAATTTTCCATACGTACCTCCAAAAGATAACTTCATCGTCATTATATCATATGTTTGTTGATTTGTGACTTTTTTTCGTTAATGATTTGAAATAATGTCACATAATACTCATGTTAAATATCCACAGAAAACAAAATGACCCATTCTCGAGTAAATAAAGAATGGATCATTTTGGTGTTTGGATATTCATAGTTTTTCTCCTCAGTATTATAATATAACTTCTATGATTGTTATGAATATTAGAAAAATGCCTACAACGATTGTAGCAAAAAATCTAATCATTGATCCCATAAAACCAAATAATTGATCTTAATCGATATTACTGCTAACTAATAAACCAATCAATAGGATTGCACCAAGGCTTCCCAAAAGTTTTCCCATGCTTTCACCATCATTTCTTAACCTTTAAAATTTGAAAAATTATTAATGATTTATCAACTGTACCATCTTGTTTATGAGTGTGAATTTCAGCTTTTCTATTATAGTCTGTGTCATATAAGAAATAACAAACACAGCCTTCAATGCTGACATTTAGGAAACAGTCTGAAGCGGTAATGTAATCATGTAACGTTTTTATTCTTCTATCTTTAATCATAGTCGCTCTAAAACTGTCTAATCCTTTCCCACCGGTAAACCATCTAGCTGGAATAATCATGGTTAAGTATTTAGGTTTTAATTTCATTGATTGCTCAATAAATTTTTGATAAATTGGTACAGCGCTTGATCCGGTACCCCCCCATCATTTAACTGATATGGTGATTACCAATTATATCATCAAATTTCTTTTTTAAAATCACCTTGAGATAAATATTGAAATCAATAAAATTTAACCAATGTATATAAACAAAAAAGGCCTCATACAAATTGTATCAAGCCACTTTACTTTCAAGTGTGGTAAAGAACTTACAGAGATACCATTTAGCACCCTTGATTCAATTGACATAGTATCTATATTTTACACCGCTAATGGTTTTTTATGGTTTTAAACATGCAATAGGTATAACATAGATGCCATCTTCTCTTTTATATGCAAATGAATCGGTAGCCGTGATGATAGCTAAAAATGCTGGTTTATTCATTTTGTCTTGATCGATTACTTCTTTTAGTTTTGTTAAGGTTAATGCACCTTCATTGATTAATGTTTCACCACCAAGTTTAATTTCAATGAGACCCCATCTACCATCATTTAAATGAATCACCGCATCTGCCTCTAACCCTGATTTATCACGGTAATTATATACGTTGCCATCTAATGACTGTGTATAAATCTTTAGATCTCTGATGACAAGGTTTTCAAAAAGTAATCCAAAAGTGTTTAAATCCTGTATAAGATCATTTGGATTAGCATCTAATATTGCAGTGGCTATGGATGGATCAACAAAATGTTTTGTACTTGTAGTTCTGATTGCAGTTTTAGATCTAAGTTTAGGTGTCCAACTATCAGTCTCATCAATAACGAATAGTTTTGAAAATGCATCAATATATGAATTGATTGTTCTGATATCTTGAGTATCTGTATTGGATTCAACATCTTTTAATATCGTTGTCATTTTAGCTGGGGTTGATATATTTCGTGCATATGATTTTAATATCGCTCTAGCTCTTTTTGGGTTTCTTTTAATATCATCGACACTCGTAATATCTGTTGATACAAGTGTGTTCACATAGTCTTTTGCATAATTCAAAGAGATGTCTTTATCTTTTTCAATAACAGCACTTGGAAATCCACCTCTGCAAATAATATGAGCGATGTCTTTCAATTGGTATCTATTCTTTCCTGATACATTCTTAGTGTTATCAAATAAATTTCTTAGTGATACTTCTCCGCTGCTTTCATTACTTTCCCACAGACTCATTGTCCGCATGATGATTTTCTTCATACGCCCAATACCACTATGGCGCTCTTTGTCTTCAATCGGTTTAGCTGATCCCGTTAAAATAAATAACCCTTTTCCTGATGTTTCATCAATATAGTTTCTTACATAGTCCCATAGTTCTGGTATTTTTTGCCATTCATCAAAAAGTACTGGATTTTCTCCAGATAGTAAATTATCATCACCTATATCAGCAAGAATTCTATATTGTTTATAGGTAGCTGGTTTTTGAAGTTTAATAACACTTTTAGCGAATCTTTCTGAAGTTGTTGATTTTCCACACCATTTAGGTCCTTCAATGACAATGCAGCCATTAGTTTTCATCGATTCTGTGATTGGTTTTTCAATTAATCTAGGTAAATATGTATTATTTGAATTCGTCATACTCTGTAATGTATGTTTTGTCAATTATATGATGTATGTTTTGTCATTTTTACAATGCGTGTTTTGGAAATGTATTGTTTGTGAACTACCCACCACTTAACATATTAAAAGTAATTGATAGGATTGCGATGAAGTTAAATACCACATTACACCAAAAGTAAAATGACCCCTTCTCAACTTAATGAAGATTGGATTATTTTGGTATTTGGGCATTCATGGTTTTTCTCCTTAGTAAATTACAATATGGCTTCTATTATCGCTCTTTTAATACATTTTCAAAACGCTATTGACACCATTTATAAATTGTTCCTGTTGGAATGCCATATTCACTCGCAAGTGTAGGAACGGATTTACCGTTTAAATTCAACTCATACAACTGATTTTTAAAATCTTCTGAATAACGATTGCATTTTTTGCTGTTAGACATTAGTATCGCCTCCTTTCTCATATCTTATCATAAAAAGGATTCTTACTCTTTGTGTCTACTAAACTATACTAACATCAATAATCGTTCAGTAAACAAAAAAGACACACATTAATGCGTGTCAAGTTTGATGTTATATTATGAAATGAGAATGTCAAATTATATGATAATCATAATGGCACATTCTTTCATCTTAATCATTGATAATTAACCTGTTTTTATATTGATTCTTTTTTAGTATAAACTAATTCCGCAAATTGGCCATACTTGTTCACTTCTTTCAAAT